>Ga0209533_1000502_pt1 | contig 37763 bp, 37 predicted proteins | sample COG_04_FD_184748 | JGI IMG/M metagenome (GOLD analysis project Ga0209533, IMG submission 184748) | Pelagic Microbial community sample from North Sea - COGITO 998_met_04 (SPAdes) (version 2) | ecosystem: Environmental > Aquatic > Marine > Neritic zone/Coastal water | place: Helgoland, sampling...
TGCGCCGCCCCCATAGCCCGTCAACAGGCCCTGGTTCAAACCCCGACAAGGTCAGGATCTGCTGCGCCCGTTCAACACTGCGATCCTTGGCCGAAACTGAAGCCGTCGACCCCAGGGTGCTAGCTATAATGCCAGTGATTAATAGTAATTTCTGCACTTCGATCACAGGGTACTCGCTGTTTAACTTTGTCTCATAGAGAGACAGTTTATCATTTAAAGGCTTTCAGCTCAATCACGGCTTAAATTTGTCCAGCTTACACCTTTGAGACATACCCGAGACAGGTAAAACCATTTTCAATGGTGATGACAGACAAATGCGAACCAGTCTCTGCAAGGACAGTGAAGGGTGCTGTCAGCCTAATAATTGCAAGCATCAAATTAATGGGGCAATCAAAATCTATGCACTCAATAATTGACGCCACTCAGCGAGAGCAGCAGCAAAAGTTAGCTGGAAATTGGTGCGTGAATCGAGCTGGTCTACTCACATTCCAGAAGGACCAATTTTGTATTTTTGAATAGAAATAAGTATTTGTAATTAAGGATAAATATGCAAGTTTCGACGTCCTCTACACGGAATCGTGAGATACACCTTAAAGACCATCAGTTACTACAAATAATACAAAAATAGAAAATGCCTATATTGCGCTTATGTACCATGTAAAAAAATATCTAGTACCAAATATGACTTTTGACCGTCTACCTCAAACTCTCCCCTACCCTTCCTCATCCTGTCGTTGTCAAATCTTGTCACCTAGCTGACACGTTTTCACAAACCTACATGTCCTGGCTTAGCGGTCTCTATGGTGCCGTTCGGTGTTAAGTTTGGAAGTCAGCCGAGCTCAGCTGTTGACGCTCTGATTAGTCTGATGGTTATCATGCGATCAAATCAAACAGTAGGCCACAAGACATGAGCATAGTCATCAAGATGATCCTTGTGGCGTTAGCCGCCGTATTCCCCAAGTTCAAAATGGGCTACGGTGTGTTTTTGATTATCCTTATGACGTTTGTTTCCTTGTTTGCATTCTCGGCGGCATACTTAGATCACAGTTTTGGAGAACCCACTTGGATAGTGCGTAACGAAATACTCTTCGGAATTGGTGCATCAGTCATAGGATGGGTTTTAGGTCTCGCCCTGATGCGTCAGGCTGCAAGACACGAGGCTATGATGAAGGCCAACTTAGATGAGTACGAACGCAAGATAGAATCTGAGGGTACTTGAAAGTGTGTCGTTTGTGAGCAGAACAGCTCAATACCTTTGCTTACTTGGGATAACCCCACGCACCCCACCTCTGGGGTCAACGACATCACTATCACTCACACACTTTGGATCAAGTGAACGTGTACATGGAATACAGCCTGACCTGAACTACTCAACTGATTGATGGCTCTCGATGACGTTACCCTCGGGATCATGGAAAAATACTTGATGCCACTCTTTGGCAAAGGTTGTGCCATAATCCGAGTAATGGACACCCTCGGTATCCAGAAGGTCCGTGAACGCCGCAATATCGTCAGTACGAAAGGCTATATGACCTCTCTCAATCAGATTGATGACCTCACCGTTCTTGAAGATGACAGTCAGGTCCTTGGTCGCCAAGTGCATTTACATCTTGCCGTCTGTGGCAACTCTGATCTTTCCGTCATAGCCGCTTGAACTGGTCGCATCAGGTTTGGGGAACAACTGGATAGGGATGTCATCAAGACCTAGACCTTGTGTGTAGAGATCATGTAAACGATCTACGTCTTCAGATACGAAGTTGATGTGGTGGAACTCATGTTTTATAATGCCTCTTACGAACACTAAATCTCCAGTTATCATAGTAATGGGAGAGGCATACAGGCAGCCTGTGAGGTGCGTAAAAGGGCGTAGGACCCTCCAGATCATACAGAGGTGAATCCGTCTCGCTTAGTTTTCGCCTGAATATTTAAGATAAAAAATTACTTTGAGACTACCTAACGCTACTGGTCCGCAGGAGTATCCATGAGCAATGGGCTGGCGTTAGCCGCTAATTATCTACCACGTTGGCTTAAAAACTGCGATGTCACATACAGCTTACGTTCATCCTTCAAGCCATTTTTCAAATCTTGGGGTATCTTGGAATAGCCGCACATCGCACCTACTATCTGCCCTGCCACAGCCGCTGTCGTGTCTGCATCATCACCCAAGTTACAGGCTCTTAAGACTGCTTTCTCAAAGCTATCTGTTGTAAGAGTAGACCAAAGAGCCGCATGCAGGGTGTTAATAACGTAACCGCCCGATTGTATATCCGCTTCACTTTCCTCAACAATGTCACGGCGCATCATTGCACTGATTTCACTGTTCACTTGGCTTGCGCGAATTTGCTCTACAGCCGACATAAGCGGCCTCCCATTGAGTAGCAGACACAGCAATTCAGTTAGGATTTGGCAGCATTGTTCAGCGTGGCGGGAGGCATGTGTTGCCTTGGACTGAATGCTGGCCAACACTAAAGCTTCCCGAATATTATCTTTGGCAAAGCAAGCCACAGGCGCAAGTCGCATTAGTGAGCCATTATCATCGTTCTTTGCGCCAAATGGCAGAGCTTCTAGATACCCATTTCGACGGAAATCACCGAGGACCCTTAAAGTGTTCTGGCCAATGCCTACAGCAATACCCGTGCTGGTATTCGTACCATTCTCAGCCCAGTCGCAGAACCGATTGAGTAGGTCCTCATTATCCAAAGTTTTCTTCTCAATCAGACTTTGAGCCAAGCACAGAGCCATTGCGGTGTCGTCAGTCCAAGCACCTGCGGGAAGATTAAACCGACCACCTGATCTATATGTTGTTACAAGCTCAAAGGTCCCTCTATCAGCAAACTCTACGGGAGCACCTAGTGCATCGCCAATAGCCAGCCCTACAAACGATCCAGCAATACGATCATGCACTGGGGAGGCATAATAACTCCAATAGCGGTTGGCCGCTTCCATCAGAGGAAAGCTATAGCCAGCAAACTCTTTCACTTTACTATAAAACCAGTCTGCAAGTTCCCAACTGTGTAATAATCTCAAGCTCAGGATTGCTCGGCTAATGCGCAAGTGGTTATGGTTATGATGTTGCTTCCAATGGTCATTGACGGAAAGAAACTCCAAGAACCTAACCGTCATAGCCTCTAAGAAAGCCGAGACCTCTGGCTTTTCAGCCAACCATACGGCTGTCTCTAAATCCAAAACAGGAGCATTTGAAACTTGGTTGCTACTTTCTTGTGTCGGAAAAGCCCATTGAATAAAACCATGCTTGTTCTCAAAGTCCTCATCGCTCATCGACAGGAGTTCTTTCCTCCGCAGGCCATCAGCCAGAGGGGCATTGGCGTCATGAAACATTCTCATTCGGAAGTTCATTTTACCTACTTCACCCTCCCTTATAACCGACACTCAGGTTGTGGTCCGTCTCACAAGTATCACCTGGGCAGCACTCGAAGATGTTGGATACAAACGTGGCTAGATTAAAGCCATGAAACAAACATACACCATGAAACACCAATTATCAGACGTTTTCGCATCTTAGCATTCCAAAGGCCACCTTTATGACATTGATCACACTTAACATCTTTGCTGGGGTCATTTTTTTAAGTGTCACTGTCTGACGTCAGCGCTTATGGGTCCAAATAGCGGCATTTGCTAAGAGAGGGTTTGTTACTCATTGTAACCACTGAGGAGTGGACGATGAGAAAGATAACGAAAAGCCCCGGCGAGAAGATGGTCAAAGGACTTCATGGAAGCCGGTAAGAAGCGGCTGGCTGGCGATGCCGCGCGTGCTGCAAACACTGGCGAAGTGAAGGAGCTACGCCACGAAGCAAAAGATCTCAAGGAGGTCGTCGCGGAACAGACGCTCGAACTCCGCTTGCTCAAAAAAGCATGAAAGCGATAGGGGCGACCACGAAAGAGGTACCCCGCATCAGAGATGCTAGAGATCATCCGGCTGGTCGAAGAAAGCCATCTGTCGGCACGTCTGACGTTAACCAAGTTGGGCATTCCCCGGACGACGTTCTATCGTTGTTATGATCGGTATCTGCAACGCGGCGAGGCTGGATTGCAAGATCAATCACCGCGGCCAAAGCACGTTTGGAACCGCGTGCCTGACGAGGTGAAGCGCAAGGTTATCGACTTCGACTTGCAGGAAACAGAATTGTTACCGCGCGAATTGGCAGTGACGTTCACGGATCAGGAACGCTACTTTATTTCAGAATCTACAGTGTAGCGCGTGCTGTAGGCCCACGATCTGATCACCAGCCCTGCGTTCATCGTCATCAAGGCAGCCAATGAGTTCAAAGACAAGACAACTGGGATCAACCAGCTTTGGCAGACCGACTTCACTTACATCAAGGTATTGGGTTGGGGCGGGTTCTATCTCAGTACCGTCCTGGATGATTACAGCCGTTACATCGTCTCTTGGAAGCTCTGCACGAACATGCGTGCGCAGGATGTGACTGACACACTGGATCTCGCACTGCAGGCGTCTGGTTGCGATCAGATGCATGTCATCCATAAACCGCGCCTGCTCAGTGACAACGGGTCCAGTTACGTCTCAGGGGACTTGGCGGAATGGTTGAAAGACAAAGGCATGAAGCATTCTCGTGGTGCACCATATCATCCGCAAACGAAGGGCAAAATCGAGCGGTGGCATCAGACCCTCAAGAACCGCATCTTGCTCGAAAACTACTTCCTGCCGGGCGATCTCGAAGCCCAGATCGACGCCTTCGTCGAGCATTACAACCACCAGCGCTATCACGAGAGCCTAAACAACGTCACACCCGCCGACGTCTACTTCGGGCGCGATAAAGCCATTCTACAGCAAAGGGAAAAGATCAAACGGGAAACACTCGAAGTGCTCCGCTTGCATCACCGCCAGCACGCTGCATAATCAAACCAATCAGATGAGCCAAACACTCTCTTAGTTTAGGCAGCCATTGGTCCCAAAAACCCTGATAACGGACAGTATATTTAGGTGGATTAAAATATCCACGAAATTCTTATTTCTTTGTTATCAATGATAATTTCAGTATTAAATAGTGCTTCCACGAGGGGATGGCTCCACCAGTAGGCAACACCCCTTAGCATTAACCTTACAAAATAAGGCTACTGCGCCCTCAGAATTCCTACAACAAAATGAGTGGTATCGCAAAAGGGAATCTCGTCGAAAGAGTGAGGCGGAAAATGAAGAGATCCGCAATCAACGGCCACAATAGGGCTACGTATCAGAATGGCGACGAACAGACCGTTTCCTAATCCGCGTTGATTATCGTTGTGGTTGGATAAGGTATGTCGACACCGCCCTTATCAAAAGCTTCTTTGACTGATCGCGTCATGTCAAATTTGATATGCCAATAATCGCTACGATCGCACCATACTCTTACTGTAAAGTCGACTGAGCTGTTGTTGAGTTTGCCAACTTTTATCAACGGTTCAGGGTTGGTATGGATGCGCTTATCATTGGAGATTAAATTAACCAATATATCCTCTGTAATTTGCAGATCACTTCCATAAGAGATGCTAAAAACTAAATCTACGCGACGAGTGTCATAGGCAGAATAATTTGAGATCGATGCCCCCCAAATTTGCCCATTAGGAACGATAACTTGGATATTATCAGGAGTCGCTAGCTCAGTGGTAAAAATTGATATTTCTTTAACTGTGCCGGCGCTCCCATTTACAGAAACATAGTCGCCCTTCTGAAACGGGCGAAAAGCAATCAGCATTATACCTGCTGCAAAGTTCGAAAGCGTACCTTGGAGAGCTAACCCAACAGCCAAGCTTGCCGCTCCAAGTAGGGCAATTATGGAAGTAGTCTGCACACCAAATTTGTTCAAAATTACGGTGCCTCCAAAGATAAGTATTAAAACTTGCGCTATTTTGCTTAGGAAAACAAACAGCGTGTCATCTAATTTTTCATATTTATATCCAATATAAATTATCCTTTTTTTTATCCACGTCGAACACCACAAGGTGAGAAGAAGTATAACTGCAGCAACCACAATGTTCGTCACTGTATTTGCTAGCCAATCTGCGGCAAAAAAACTATTTATTAAATCTTTCATATTATTACCTTCTTTGTAGCCTAGATGATCCTGTGGGACACTTGCTGGTTTATTGTAGCTTGTCTCTGAGAGCTTCGTAAGGGGTCTGGCTGTTATGCGCGCCGTGCGGTCTAGCGAAGTTGTAGAAGCGTTCCCATTCATCCAGTTTAGCTTCGAGATCCACGTCGCCTTGAGCCTCCCCCTATAAAGTGGCCCGCCCCTGTAGTTAGGAAAGCGGAGGACCACTTTATAGGGGGAGGCTCACACCTAAAAGTCTTGGCGAACAATAAGAGGCATTCGTCATTTAAAAGCAGGTATTGAAAATACCTATATTTGGCTGCGATCAGAAGTCTATTTTCGTCGAAAAAAAAGCTCCTTAACGCACTGCGTGTTCAAGCTGACATTCTATATCTACCTGCCCCACCGCGACTGACTGCGGCCACGCCAAAAAAAAGATTGTGGGGTTTTCGATCGCATTGCTTTGGATCGTTTCAACAAGGGTAGTCGCGTTGCACTGCACGATCACTTGATTGCTTCGTTGCGCATTCGAGACGATGTCGATCCCGATGTGTTGCGCGAGTGATGCATCGATCAAATTTTGTGCAATTTCATCTGCGCTCGCGACACCCATGTAAACAGCAACCCGCATTCCTGGCCGCAGGGAGGTTATCCAATCAGGTCGTTTACCCGCATCCGCGGACTGCCCCGTGGCGAGCATGAGCGCATCACATGTGCCTCGCTCCGTCAGGAAACCACCCATGGCTGCCGACGCGGCGATTGCCGCAGTCACCCATGGAACAACTTCATATGCGATGCCTGCTGCGTTCAGCGCATCTGCCTCTTCTGCCCCACGCGCGCAGACTCCGGGATCGTCGCATTTCAAACGCACGACGCGTTTTCCCTGCTTGGCCGCTGCAACGATCACACCAGAAATTTTGTCTTGTGGCCAATGATGGCAACCCGGCGCTTTACCTACGTAAACACGCTCGGCGTCGCGACGTGCGAGCTCGAGGATATCAAGGCCAACAAGACGGTCATAGTAGATAATATCGACCTCTCGTAAACGATGCACAACGCGCAGAGTGATCGGGCGCACTTAATTACTTTTTAAAGTCAGAGGTTTGCTAAATTTCATCCGGTCCACTCATAGGCTCTATTTACTCTAACTTACATCCGACTTTCTCTCTTCAGCCCCGATCTAGGCAGCTTTGCAAGTGATGTGTGCTAGCACCTCACGTCCAAATCAAATGACTTCATGAGCCGTAATGCGAAAGACAAAGGATATCTCCCCTTGACTGCGTGTGGAGTTGCCTCTTAGCGTACAATAATTAACGCGCGATAAAAATAATGATATCAGGTGATAAAGTGGGACAGCCGAAAATTCGCAATATGGAAGAATTCGCAACTATAAGCGGAATTTCTCGCCCAACTATCTCCAAATATTTCAACAACCCCGAAAGCGTGCGCTCGTCCACCCGAGCAAAGATTGAGGCCGCGCTGAAGCGGCACGACTATCAACCCAACGTTTTCGCGATGAACCAAAACAGGCGTACGACCAAGAATATTGGCGTGGTTGTCCCAAACCTCGCCGATCCCTTTTTTTCTGAGATTGCGCGGCGCGTCGAATTAGCCTGTATTGACGCTGGCTATAGCCCCATCTTGCTGAGCTCTCACGGTAGCGCCGAGATAGAGCGGGACAATCTCACATCCTTGCGTGCGCTTAAACCAGCTGGGGTCTTGCTCGCGCCGTTCGGACGTATGTCGGATGCTGAGGCCGTACACGCATTTGACGAGGATTTCCCGCTGGTGGTGTTTGACGCCAATATGAGCGGTGTTGGCCAAGCATTTGTTGGGACAGACAACGCCCAAAGCGTTGATTTAATGGTGGAATACCTTTGTCGCAGTGGCGAAGCGCCCTGTTTCTTTGAGATGAAATCACCCACTAACCCTAACGCCAACAAGCGTCGCCAAGCCTATATCGAAAGTATGGAACGCCACGGCCATGTGCCGCGTATCTATCAGGCGGAGGGTGAGGGTTGGAACTTTGAAGAGATTGGCAATGTTGAGGGCGGACGCCTTCTGGCGGCCAAAGCTTTTGAAACCAAAACTATTCTTTGCAGTAATGATCGTCTTGCTATTGGAATGTTGTCCGCGGCCTATGCTTTAGGTCTACGTATAGGGCACAACCCAGAGTGTGATTTACGTATTGCAGGGCACGACGATCATCCGTTCTCCAAATTCACCTGCCCGCCCCTTACCACGATTGCACAGGACTATGAGGCAATCGCGAATCGTGCGGTGTATGAGTTGTTCCGCACGTTGGAGACCGAAAATAGGTCAAAAGACCGCACTGAGACGACGTTTGATGGTCGTCTTATCATGCGCGAGTCCGCTTAAGTCGTTGTTTGCACGCCCGCTTTAAACAAAATTTACGCGCGCTAATTTTTAATTGACTTCGCGTTATCGATTCCCCTAGTGTGGTCTTCATCACCCAACTAGGAGGAGATTTGGGATGTCTATCAAGAAAGCACTATACGCTGCTACAGCGATGTCGCTTTTCGCAGCTGGCGGCGCGGTTGCCGACGGTCACGCGAAAGAGTTGACGATTGCGATCGTAAACAACGGTCACATGATCAACATGCAGAAAGTTGCAGAAGCTTACACAGAAGACACAGGCGTTAAGCTGAACTGGGTTTCTCTGGAAGAAGGCGTTCTTCGTGAGCAAGTAACGTCTGACACAGCAACCGGTGGTGGCCAGTACGACGTCATCAACATCGGCATGCAAGAAGCACCAATCTGGGGCGCAGCAGGCTGGATCGAAGCTCTCGACTTCGGCGCAGAATATGACGCAGACGACATTCTGCCAGCAATCCGTGCGGGTCTCTCCCACGAAGGCACAATGTACGCAGCACCATTCTACGGTGAGTCTTCCATGGTTATGTACCGTAAAGACCTCACAGACGCTGCCGGCGTAACAATCGCTGACAACGACAGCTGGGACAACGTGAAAGCAGCAGCTGCTGCGATGCACAACCCAGATGCCGGCGTTTACGGTGCATGCTTGCGCGGTAAGCCAGGTTGGGGTGACAACATGGCGTTCGTCACAACAATGGTTAACTCTTTCGGTGGTGCTTGGTTCGACGCAGACTTCAAACCAACAATCAACTCCGACGAGTGGAAAGCAGCGATCAACTTCTACGTAGACCTGCTTGGCAACTACGGCCCTCCCGGCTCCGAAGGTAACTCCTTCAACGAGATCTTGGCTTTGTACAACGAAGGCAAGTGTGGCATGTGGATCGACGCGACAATCGCGGCATCTTTCCTTGAAGTTGACGGTGTAGCATACGCTCAGTCTCCAAACGCTGGTAACCCAGTGGGCGCGAACTGGCTGTGGGCATGGGCAATGGCTGTTCCAACAGGCACAGAGAACACTGCTGAAGCGAAAGCATTCATCGAGTGGGCAACGTCCAAAGAGTACGTCTACGCTGTAGCAACGCACCCTGATTTTGGCTGGTCTAAAGTGCCAACAGGCCAGCGTGCTTCAACGTACGCTCATAACGGCTTCAAAGAAGTAGCCGGTTTCGCAGCAGCAGAGATGGCGGCAATCGAGTCCGCAGCTCCTGAAGCGACAGACCTGAAGCCATATGTTGGTGTTCAGTTCGCAGCGATCCCTGAGTTCCCAGAAGTAGGCTCTGCAGTTGCTCAAGAGATCGCAGCGGCATTGTCCGGCGCGAAGTCTGTAGACGACGCTCTGGCGGCTTCTCAGGCAGCAGCTGAAGCGATCATGACAGAAGCAGGCTACTAAGTTCTGCCTTAAGATTTTGGAAGGCCCGGCCCTATTCGGGCCTTCCACTCTAAAAGATTGCTGAGCGTCGCGGCCTAAATAAACCGCCACACAACAGCATACCAATCATCATTCAGTTAAATTACTCTTGGAACACGCGAGCAATGTGCTTCGCAGGGGGTCTCTAGTCATGTCTAACAGAACACTTCCACGCTTGCTTCAGTCTCCAGCAGTTTTCCTGCTATTGATCTGGATGCTAGTGCCGCTTTCGATGACGCTTTATTTCTCGTTTATTCGCTACGTGTTGAACAGCCTGCGCAAACCGGAGTGGACGACACCCGCGCTTAGTAACTGGCGTGGTTTTGGCAACTACGAGTTTGTTCTGAAGTCCAAAGACTTTCTTTTCGCGATCCAGAACAGCCTGCTTATTGTGTGTAGTATTCTCTTCCTAACCGTGATCCTTGGCGTTCTGATCGCCGTGTTGATCAACAAGTCATTCCCCGGACAAGGCATCGTTCGCGTTCTCTTGATCTCGCCCTTCTTCGTTATGCCTGCGGTGAACGCGGTTTTGTGGATCAATATGATTCTCGACCCAGTTCTAGGGCTTCAAGGTATCGCAGTCGGCGGTATCAACGACATGGTCGACGGACTTCGGGCCGCTCCCGGTATTGGATGGTTCTTCTCGCTTTGGCCTGAGCTGACCCCAATTTCGTTCCGCGCGACGCAAACCTCTGCCTATGCGGTGATCATCATGGTCACATGGCAGTGGACACCCTTCGCGGTTCTTATCTTCATGACGTCTTTGCAATCCGAAGATCAGCAACAGAAAGAAGCAGCTATCCTTGATGGGGCCAGCACGTGGTCGCAGTTCCGCTTTCTTACGCTGCCACATTTGGGGCGACCCATTGCGATTGTGGTGATGATCCAAGCGATTTTCCATCTCTCACTTTATGCAGAGATCGAGATTGTGAGCCGCGGCAACGGCAATAAAAACCTGCCTTATCTGATTGGTGAATTTGCCAACAACAACATCGGTGCAGCTTCCGCGACTGGAATCTTCGCCGTCATCCTTGCCAACATCGTAGCGATCTTCTTGCTGCGTATGGTTGGCAAGACATTGATGGAGTAACGGACATGGCGATTGTTGCACAATCTTCGAAATACGGACAAATCAGCCGCACTCTTCTGGCTTGGATTGTTGGGTTATTGTTTTTCTTCCCGATCTTCTGGCTTGTCCTGACAAGCTTTAAGACCGATGCGGATGCGGTGAAGCCGGAGTTCTTGTTCTTCTTCACACCAACGCTAGAGAACTACACCAACATGACCGAGAACTATAACTATTGGCGCTTTGCGACCAATTCAGTCATCACCTCGGTGTTCGCGACGATCTTCGCGCTCGCAGTTGGTATTCCTTGCGCCTACTCCATGGCGTTCAACCCTACGCGGGCCACCAAAGACGTGTTGATGTGGATGCTCTCCACTAAGATGCTTCCTGCGGCCGCAGTACTTTACCCGATGACCTTCCTGACCAAAAGTCTCGGGCTGTTTGACACCCACTTCATGGTCATTGTGGTTCTGTGCCTGATTAACCTGCCGATCGTGATCTGGATGCTCTTCACCTACTTCAAAGAGATTCCGAAAGAGATCATCGAAGCGGGCCAAATGGACGGCGTGAACACATGGGGCGAGATCAAAGAGATCCTCATCCCACTCGCATGGGGCGGCATCGCATCAACCGCATTGCTCTGCTTTATCTTTTGCTGGAACGAAGCGTATTGGACGGTGCGCCTGACGACGACAGATGCAGCGACCTTGTCGAAACTCATCGAAGGAAACCGCGCACCAGAGGGCTTGTTCTTCGGACGCCTCTCCGCCGTCTCCGCAGCCGCCGTAGGCCCGATCATCGTGCTGGGTTGGTTCTGCCAGAAACAATTGGTCCAAGGCCTCAGCTTTGGCGCCGTCAAGTAATACCGAGAATAGGATAATATCATGGGACGTATCGTACTTGAACATGTGACCAAAAGCTTCGGCAACACACAAGTGATCCCACCATTGGATCTTACGATTGAAGACGGTGAGTTCGCAGTCTTCGTTGGACCCTCAGGGTGTGGAAAGTCCACCCTCTTGCGCCTGATTGCAGGCCTTGAGGACACGACATCCGGCAAGGTTGTGATCGACGATCAGGATATGACGGAAATCTCGCCCTCCAAGCGCGGCTTGGCGATGGTGTTTCAGTCATACGCGCTTTACCCGCATATGACTGTGCGCAAAAACATCGCCTTCCCAATGCGTATGGCAGGCATGAGCGAAGAAGAGCAGAACAAGCGTATTGAAACGGCGGCGGCCTCTCTGAACCTCACCGATTATCTGGACCGCAAACCGGGTCAGTTGTCTGGTGGTCAGCGTCAGCGTGTGGCGATTGGCCGTGCGATTGTGCGTGATCCGTCTGCGTTCTTGTTCGACGAGCCGCTTTCAAACCTCGACGCTGCTTTGCGTGTTGGAATGCGTCTTGAGATCACCGAGATGCATGAGCGTATGCAGACTACGATGATCTACGTGACACACGACCAAGTCGAAGCGATGACTATGGCCAACAAAATCGTCGTGCTGCAAGCTGGCGTAATCGAGCAAGTGGGCTCGCCACTGGAGCTGTATCACAAGCCACGCAACAAGTTTGTTGCAGGCTTTATTGGCAGCCCAAAGATGAACCTGATCGAAGGTGCAGAAGCGAAAAAGCATAACGCAGAAACGATTGGCATCCGTCCAGAACACGTCGTTGTCTCTAATACAGATGGTCTTTGGAAGGGCACAGTTGGTGTGGCCGAGCATCTGGGTTCTGATACTTTCGTGCACGTCCATGGCATCGAGGGCTGTGATCCAATGACAGTGCGCGCCGCCGGGGACGCCACGTTCAAGCATGGTGAGGATATTTATCTCACACCAGACGAGACGCAGATCCACAAGTTCGACGCCGCTGGTTTGCGGATCGAGTAATGCAACTGGCCGGCAAAACAGCGCTGATCACTGGGGCCGCCCGAGGCATTGGGCGGGCCTTTGCTGAGGCCTATATCGCCGAAGGGGCGCGTGTAGCGATTGCAGATATCGACGACGTACGAGCTGCAACAACTGCTGAGGAGTTAGGTGATCATGCTATTGCTGTGCATATGGATGTCACCGATCCGACAAGCATTGACGGCGCGGTTGCGGCGACTATTGAACAGCTTGGCCATATCGATATTCTGATCAACAACGCCGCCCTCTTTACTGCCGCTCCCATCGTCGAGATAGAGCGCGCGGAGTATCAACGCTTGTTCGACATCAACGTCTCCGGCACCCTGTTCACCCTGCAAGCGGTGGCACGCCACATGATCGAACGCGGCCAAGGCGGCAAGATCATCAACATGGCCTCGCAAGCTGGTCGTCGCGGTGAACCACTTGTGGCTGTCTATTGTGCGACCAAGGCGGCAGTGATCAGCCTGACCCAATCCGCAGGTCTCGATTTGATCAAAAACGGGATCAACGTCAACGCGATCTCCCCCGGTGTGGTGGACGGTGAACATTGGGACGGCGTGGACGCGTTCTTTGCCAAGCATGAGAACAAAGCACCGGGACAAAAGAAGAAAGAGGTCGGCGCAGCCGTGCCTTACGGGCGCATGGGCACGGCCCAAGACCTCACCGGCATGGCTGTCTTTTTGGCCAGTGACGCGGCAGATTACATCGTCGCGCAAACATACAATGTGGATGGTGGACAATGGATGAGCTGATCTCCCTTTCGAATGCGACTTTGGATCAACTGAACCTTGAACACCCGCAATATGATCGCACCGCCCTCACCCCCGGCATCGTGCATATTGGCGTTGGCAACTTTCACCGCGCGCATCAGGCGTGGTATTTGCATCGCTTGATGCAAGCAGGCGAGGCCCATGACTGGGCCATCATCGGCGCTGGCGTACGGCCATATGATGCGGTCATGCGTGAAAAGCTACTGGCGCAAGATTGCCTGACAACTTTGGTTGAATTGGACCCAGATAATGTTTCTGCGGAGGTCGTCGGGTCTATGATCGATTACCTGCCTATTGAAGAAGGGAATGCGCCACTCATCGCACAAATGGCAGATCCTGCCATTCGTATTGTTGCGATGACGGTCACTGAAAGTGGCTATTACATCGACCCCGTCACAAAGGGTTTTGACGCAGCACACCCTGATTTGCAGCACGATGCCGCCCACCCCGACACGCCTGGCACGGCTTTTGGCGCACTGGTTGCAGCCCTCAAGCTACGCCGCGCGGCAGGTCATGCGCCTTTCACGGTGTTGAGCTGTGATAACTTGCAAGGCAACGGCGATATCTTGCGCCAGACCGTCGTGTCCTTAGCGCGCCTCTCTGATCCTGAGCTTGCGGATTGGATCGATGCACATGTAACCTTCCCGAACTCTATGGTCGATTGCATCGCTCCTGCGACGGGTCCGAAAGAGCTGGCCCTTGCGCATGATTTCGGGATCAAAGACACAGCTGTGGTCACGCACGAAGCCTTTCGCCAATGGGTGATAGAAGACAAGTTCTGCGCAGGCCGCCCCGCCTGGGACACGGTTGGTGCAACCTTTTCCGATGAAGTGCACGCGTTTGAGACCATGAAAATCCGCATTTTGAACGCGGGTCATCAGGTAATTGCAAATGTGGGTGAAACGCTGAGTGTTAAAACAATTGCAGGCTGCATGGCGCATCCTGCGATCCGTGCCTTCTTTGGCAAGGTCGAGCGCGAAGAGATTGCGCCGACTGTGGCACCTGTTCCCGGCAAAACACCCGCCGCTTATGTTGATTTGATCGAAGCTCGTTTCTCGAACCCGCGCATCGTGGATACAACCCGCCGCGTCGCCTTTGACGGGTCTGCGCGCCACACGGGCTTCGTATTACCTATCCTGCGTGATCAACTCGCAGCAGAACGATCCGTAAGCGGCCTTGCCTTGGTTGAAGCCCTGTGGGCGCGAATGTGCGCGGGCACGCGCGAAGACGGCTCGGAAATTGAGGCGAACGACCCGATTTGGAACGAGCTGCAGACCGCGGCACTGTCTGCGAAGACCCAGCCCACCACATGGCTGGATCAGAGCAATATCTACGGTGATTTGTACAATGCAGAGCCATTTCGCGACGCTTTTTGCTATTGGCTCGCAATTATTTGGGATCAGGGCTGCATTGCGGCGATGAATGAATACATCGCCCTGGATCATCAAAAATCTGCGTGACCCGCCAAACCAACTTTACTAATGAAGCCAACGATGCGTACGCATCAGCCAAACACACTGATGTATTCGCTCACGCCAATACCAAAGCGGCGCTGAAACGCGCGGCGCATGCGTTGAAGGTCGCCAAACCCGCTATAAATCGCGACCTGTTTGGGCACTATTCGATCCGCCCAAAGCCCGCGCGCATGATCAACGCGCACGCGCTCGACGAATTGTGCAGGCGTTTCTTGCAGTGTTTGCTTGAAATGACGCGACAAGGTGCGTGCGTTCATGCCAGCAGTTGAGGCGAGTTCGTCCAAGGTCAAGTTCAAATGGGGTTGCGTCACGACTTGTTCGATCAAGCGCGAAAGGCGGTCACTACCGCTAAATTGTCCCGCAAGATGAATGGAATACTGGCTTTGTCCGCCGGTTCTACGCAATTGCACCACCAACTCACGCGCGACCTCTAGCGCTGAAGCCTGCCCGCAATCGCGCGCAATGATCGACAGAGCCAGATCAATGCCTGTCGTGATCCCTGCGGAGGTGAATATCTGACCATCCAAGACGCAGATCTTATCAAGATCTCAATCAACGTGTTAATATTCATTCGCATCATCCGCACGCGACCAATGGGTCGTTGCTTTGTGCCCATCAAGCCCCCTGCCGCCGCCAAAACCATCGCACCTTTGGAGGACGGAGCGGTTTTTCTGGTGGTTTTCCTCCCTAATACATAGTTTTCCAGATCAAACGGAGTTTGATATGGTAATGCAGATCACAGAGGTCCAATTCTTGCGAACGAATGAAGCGGCGCAAAAGGAGATGGTGGAAAACTATGTCGGGCTGCCCTATTAACCAGGCTAGAGCAAACCCGACCTAAATAATCAGACTTTTTTTCTACGCGGGCACGAGGTAGAAACGCGCCAAACGCATTGAATGGTTGGCGCAAACGCATGAACAAGTACATCATCTCGGGGGTTTCCCTGCTCGTGATCGCAATTTGTTTGTTGCCGATAGTAGGTGTCATTGCGGCTGCGGCTTTGGGCACGCATGAAACGCTGGCCCAGCTCGCGGAAACGGTACTTTGGCGCTACACGTGGACGACTTTGGTATTGGTGGTTTCCGTCGCGGCGGGGAGTATCGCGATTGGCACGTTAACCGCTTGGCTGGTCGCCACCGCAGAGTTCAAAGGCCGGCGCCTTTTCGAGATTGCACTGGTCATCCCCCTCGCCTTTCCCGCATATGTGTTGGCCTACGCCTACACGGATATTCTGGATCATCCGGGCATAGTGCAATCGACATTGCGCCATGTGATGGATTGGGGGCCACGCGATTATTGGTTCCCTGAAATCCGCTCGCTAGGGGGTGCCGCATTGATGTTGACGCTCGTGCTTTACCCTTACGTCTATTTACTGGCGCGCGCCTCTTTTCGGATGCAAGCAGCAACCCCGTTTTATGCGGCGCGTTCGCTTGGATCCTCGCCGACAAACGCATTTCTCCGTGTGTCACTCCCGATCGCACGGCCTGCAATCGCGGGAGGCAGTCTTCTGGTCATCATGGAGACCATCGCCGATTTCGGAACGGTCGCCCATTTCAGCGTTCAGACTTATGCGACGGGCATTTACACCAGCTGGTTTGGCATGGCAGATCGCGGTGCAGCCGCGCAGCTTGCCCTTGGATTGCTGGCCTTCGCGCTGCTTGTAGCATTGCTCGAATACATCAACCGCGGCTCGGCCCGATATAGCATTAAAGGGCGGCAAGAAACCTTTTCGCGATTCCAGCTTAGCACCAAACGCGCACTTGCGGCACAGATCATATGCGCCTTGCCTGTGGTCTTCGGGGTGATTGTGCCGACAATCACGTTGATTACGATGGGGTTACGATCAGAGCAAAATATCTTCTCCAGCCGCTATCTACATTTCATCCAAAATTCCCTTACTTTGGCGAGCATTGCCGCGCTTGTCACAGTGGCGGCAGCGATCCTCATAGGCACGTTCAATCGCGTGGCCTCAAACAAGCTTTCGCTGGCCTCACTCTTTATCGGGCGTCTTGGCTATGCACTGCCGGGGGGCGTGATCGCCGTCGGGCTTTTGGTACCATTCGCGAGCTTTGACAATTGGCTCGATGCAAGGATGGAGGGGCTGTTTGGCATTTCAACGGGTTTGCTGATCTCTGGCTCTATCTGGCTGTTGATCGCGGCCTATATGATCCGCTTTTTGGCCGCAGCGATTGGTGCCTATGACAGTGGTCTGTCGAGCATCACGCCCAATGTCGATGCTGCCTCTCGCATGCTAGGACGCACTGCTTGGGGCACCGTGCGAGATATTCACTTGCCCGTTTTGCGCCCCAGCATTCTTACCGCTTTGCTGATTGTTTTCGTGGATACGGTCAAAGAACTACCCGCTACCCTGATCCTGCGGCCATTCAACTACGACACACTCGCGGTGCAAGCATTTCGTCTTGCCTCTGACGAGCGACTTGAGGGGGCAGCGGTGCCTAGCTTGATCATTGCAGCCATCGGTTTGGTCCCCGTGATTTTGCTATGCATGCAGATCAGCGGAACCAGAACACCTGCCCATAAAAAAAGCCGAACGAAGAACCCCCGTCCGGCTTGATCTTAATGCTTTATAAAGGTTGGGAACAGTTTAGTTCCAGCCGACCTTGTTGAAGATCTGTTGCGCCATTGGAACATTCTTGGCGACCGAGCTCAGATCCACTGCGTCGGGGCGGAACAAGCCAAGCTGCGCCACCGACGCGCTAAGACCCACACCCGGAACCGCAGGGTATTCGTCGTTGCCACTGCTGAAATACTGCTGCGCAGATGTGCTAGAGAGATATTCAAGAAATTTGATCGCATTATCGCGATTCGGCGCATGTGCCGCAACAGCACCACCGGAGAGGTTCATATGTGCGCCCTCCGCATTCTGAGAAGGAAAGACCCAGCCGATGTTCGCGATTTCATCGCTGGACAATCCTTTGACGTCTTTGCGCAGCGCGCGCGCAAAATAGTAGGTGTTGGAGATTGAAATCTCACACTCCCCAGAGACCAAACCACGGATCTGGTCGGTGTCGCCGCCTTGTGGATCACGTGCAAAGTTCGCAACCACGCCTTTAGCCCACTCGGCCGCTTTCTCTTCGCCGTGGTTTTCGATAATCGAGGACAGCAAAGTCTGGGAATACACGTTCGAGGAAGAGCGATGGCAAACCAATCCTTTGTAAGCCGGATCAGCCAAGCTCAGATAGTCAAGCGGTGGGTTCGCGACATCGTTTTTATCGTAGAAAATGATCCGCGCGCGCTGGGAAAAGCCAAACCACTGATTGTCAGAATCTTGCAAGCTGCTCGGTACGCGTGCTTCGAGCACATCGCTGTCTATAGCCTGCAATACACCCTCATTTTTCGCGCGCTCAAGGCGAGACGTATCAACTGTCAAAAGTATATCCGCTGGTGAATTTTTACCCTCAACCTTAAGGCGTGTGATCAGCTCGTCACCCTTGCCTTCGATCCGGTTGATCGTGATGCCGGTTATATCCTCAAAGTCAGAATACAAGCGTTCATCCGTGTCATAGTGGCGTGAGGAATAGAGGTTCAATTCCCCCTCCGCGTAGAGTGTGCCGCCCATGGCAACGGACAAAGCAAGGCTCGTGATGGTTAGGTTTTTCATTCGGTTTCTCCAGATAAATCAACGTCAGGCAATACCCTGAGTGAGATTCGATTAATTACTGAGTGTTTTTGTCAGATTAATATACTCAACGTCAAGAGGCAAAAAATAATCTCCTATTAGTCGCCTTGAGATAGCAGAGATTTCACCTTAGGATTCACACGCGCGCACGCTAGGATAGACTTATGACACAGCCCAAAGACACACTGATCAACACGATCATAACACGCGTCGATGCCCAGATTTTCAATGTCCCATTGGCCGAAGTCCTAACCGATGCCAAACATGGCGATCATACGCATTTCGAATTGGTGACAGCGACCATTGGCCTATCTGATGGCTCAACAGGAACCGGCTATACCTACACTGGCGGCAAAGGTGGCCGTGCTATTCTTGCAATGATCGAACATGATCTTGCGCCCTTTTTGGTAGGTCGTGACGGAACTGATGTGGAAGCGCTTTATGAGGCGATGCAATGGCATGTGCATTATGTGGCGCGTGGCGGCATTGCCTCCTTTGCAATCTCAGCGGTGGATATCGCGCTTTGGGATTTACGTGGAAAACGGACGGGTGCACCGCTTTGGCAAATGGCCGGAGGCACATCGAACTCGTGTCGCGCCTATTGTGGTGGCATCGATTTAAATTTCTCGCTGTCAAAGTTGATAAAACAGACCGAGGGCTATCTCGCGCGTGGGTTTGACGGCGTGAAAATCAAAATCGGGCAACCCGATTTGGCCGACGATGTTGCACGTGCGAAAGCAATCCGCGACGTGATCGGACCCGACATCGCATTCATGGTTGATGCCAATTACTCAATGAGTGTCCCGCAAGCGATTGAGGCCGCGCGCGCATTCGAACCGTTTGATCTGTTCTGGTTCGAAGAACCAACGATCCCTGATAATTATAAAGGGTACGGCGAGATCGCAAGCGCCACTGGCATGCCTTTGGCGATGGGCGAAAATCTCCATACCTTGCATGAATTCGAATATGCCTGCGAGGATGCGCAGCTGTCCTATATCCAGCCCGACGCGTCCAATTGCGGTGGTATCACAGGTTGGCTTCAAGTGGCCGAGCTCAGCCGCAAACATGGCTTGCCCGCCTGTAGCCATGGTATGCAAGAGCTGCACGTAAGTCTTGTCTCCGCACAGCCCAACGCGGGTTTGATCGAGGTTCACAGCTTTCCGATAGACGAATACACCACACGTCCTTTGGTGGTAAAAAACGCGTTTGCCATCGCACCTGAAGAGGCAGGCATAGGCGTCACATTCGATTGGGATAAGTTGCGCGCGGCACATGCCTCTATGACTTAAGGCCTATCTACACGCCGCCATAATACCGCGCAGTTCGGCAAGGCCGCGCATTCGCCCGATCAGCGGATAACCTGGCGTGCTATGCCCGCCCAGATCCCCCAGCAGTTCTTGCCCGTGATCGGGGCGCATTGGAATTTGCCAATCTTCGCGCCCTGCTGCGCGGCGGCGTGATTGCTCCTCCATCAAGGCGCGCACTGTCGCAACCATATCCGTATCGCCCTCAAGATGTGCCGCCTCGAAGAAGTCAGGCTTGGACTGATCCGAACTTTTGATCCGCATCGTATTGCGCAAATGCGCAAAATGGATGCGCGGGCCATGGTGGCGCACAAAAGCAGCACCATCAAAATCTGCCGCGACCCCAAGCGATCCAGTGCAAAGCGTGGCCCCATTGGCAGGCACATCCACCGCTTCCAAGACCGCCGCATAATCATCCGAGGTCGACATCACCCTCGGCAGCCCCAAAAGCGAAAACGGTGGATCATCAGGATGACAGCACAGGCGCAACCCCAACTCTTGAGCAACTGGCGCGACTTCGCCAAGGAAATCAATCAGATTTGCCCGCAATTTTTCTGGGCTGATGCCTGTGTACGTAGCAAGCAAAGCACGTACATCCGCCACGCTCCACGCATCGTTTGCCCCGGGCAGGCCAGCGGTGATGTTATTTTGAAGCGTCGTTTTCTGCGCTTCACTCATTCCATTGAAGCGAGTCTTCGCCTGCGCCACACAATCGTTTGAGTAGTCGTCCTCCGCCCCGGTGCGTTTCAGAATATGAAGATCGAAGACCGCGAAATCGATCAAATTGAAATGCATCGCAGCCCCCCCGTGCGGCTGCGGCGCACGCAGGGTCGTGCGGGTCCAATCCAAGATCGGCATGAAGTTGTAGCAAATCGTACGAATGCCATTTTCTGCCAAAGCGCGCAAACTCAATTTATACGCGGCGAGGTGATCTTTCATGTCAACCGTCTGTGTTTTGATCGCTTCTGAGACGGGCAGGCTTTCCACCACATCCCAGTTGAAATTCTGCGCACGCAGCAGGTTTTGGCGCGCAGATATGGCCTTGCGAGGCCATTCTGTTCCAGGGGGAAGATCATGCAAAGCGGTAACAATACCTCCAACACCAACCTGATGTAGCTCAGGCAATGTGATGGGATCATCGGGACCAAACCAACGCCAACATTGTTTCATGGTAACCATCCTTTTCGAAGCGGGTGATCTGACAGAAGGGGCAACGCAACGCGCATTCCCGTGCGCGCCGCGTGATAGATTGCTGTGACAAGTTCAACAGAGGCGAGACCATCCTTCAATGGGACCGCAGCGTTAGACTTGCCGTTCAGAGATTTTCCAATTTCAGTGAAAAATCCAACAAAACCAACGGCCTCTTCCGGTGTTTGGGCCAGCACTGCGTCAATTGTCACCTGTTGATTTGGATCGCGTGCAGTGAAGGTCCACGCTTGTCCGCCCGGCGCGTAGGGTTCAGTGCCCGAGGTCGCTGTGAGATGTTCAAAAACAAAGCGCAGCCGCGTTTCATCCCGCGCAGCCCCTAAAGTTATGTTGCTTGTGCACAGCGCCCCTGAGCGCATTTCAAAACTGATCGCAGCACAATCTTCTGTTTCGATGTCATTGACACGCGTCGTCGTCATCGCGCTGAGCGCGGCAATCTCACCCACGATATGTGTCAAAAGATCATGATTGTGGATCGCATGTCCCAGCACCGCCCCACCACGTTCGCCCGCCCATGTACCGCGCCACGCTGTGGCGTAATACTCTGACCCGCGCGACCAATGGGTCTCCACAGTTGCCGTTTGCACCTGCCCCGTGAGATCCGCCGCAATCATGTGACGCAATTGCGCCAAGGACGGTCCCCACCGATATTGAAAGACAGGGAATACTTGTTTGCCGCCGGCCTCGGCCGCATCTTTGATCGCATCTGCATCGGCCATTGAGGTGGCCAAAGGTTTCTCGCAAATCACATGCTTTCCGGCTTCAAGCGCCTTGAGCGTGATCGACACATGAAGGTGTGGTGGCAAGCACACATCGATCACATCAATATCTGGATCAAAGAGAGCATCTTCAATGGCGGCGCTGGCCACGAAATCATCGCCTTCGCGTATGTCCACAATTCGGGCAAGGTCTTGATCAATCACCCGCGTCACATGAAAGGCACCACTCAGCTCACGGTAGGCTGCAAGATGTTCGCGCCCGATGCCCGCGCCCAGAATTGCAACTGTGATCATTGCGCGTCCGCCAACGCCTGTGCGTGCAGTGCGAGTTCCATCACCTTAAAGCAATGCGCCTGCGTCATAGCGGTTTCAGATCGGTGTTCGATATCATGCGCAAGCAGTGTGAAATAGGGCAGCCCCGCATCAGCAGCGTCGATCTTTTCACATCGCGTTCCATTTACGAGGATCAAATGATCCGTGCCCTTAGAACCACCGACATCAGCGTATTTGCGTAGTTCCAGATAACCCTCTGTGCCAAGGATCGTCAGCCGCCCATCACCCCATATCGGCAAGGCTTCGGGTGTGAACCAATCGACACGAATGTAGCCAGTGCCTTTGTCGCTGCTGATGTTAATCTCACCAAAATCCTGAAACTCTTGGCTCGCTGGATTGGCGTAGTTAGCAGTGAACGCGCGGGTGATCTCAGCTTCAGTAGAACCTGTGTAGTGCAAGAATTGGTCAATCTGATGCGAGGCGATATCGGTCAATATCCCGCCAAAGCAATCTTTGCGAAAGAACCAATCTGGCCGGGTAGCGCGGTTTAAGCGATGCGGCCCTAGCCCGACTGTTTGTACTACCTTACCGATAGCACCCTCTACAACTAGCTCTGATGCGCGCGTGCTCACGGGGGTTTCAAAACGTTCAGAAAAGTTAACGGACCAAATCCGGCCCGTTTTTGCAACCGCGCCTTTGATTTGCTCTAACTGCGCCAGCGTTGTGCAACCGGGTTTGTCGCTCATCACATCCATGCCATGAGCCATCGCGCATAGCGTTAAGGCCGCGCGATCCACTGGAATGGCAGAGATCAAAGCAAGATCAGCGCCGCAGTCTAGCGCCTCCTCTAGACTGGCGAAACGTTTCAAATCGGGAAACCGTTTGCGAAATCCCGCCAGCGTTTCGGGGCTACCTTCCGTCCAAAAGCCGAGGCATTTCACCCCTGCCTTCTCCATATTCTCGGTCATGCCATAAATGTGGCGATGATCGAGGCCGAGGGCGATGCTTGTGAGGCTCATCAATTAACCTCTGTGCGCTGGCCGTTTTTGCTGGCGCGCTCCATCGCGTCAATCACCGCGTGTGTGAGCAAAGCTTCGCGTGCTGGAATCAATGGGGGGCGACCTTGCGCGATGGCGTCTGCAAAATCCTCGATCACGCTTTGGTGCCACGCATGGGTGAACCCCATTGGATCCGCGCCGCCACCGGTTGTCGCTGACGCGCCAAAGACTTCCGTTTCACCGTTAAGATCTGTCAGCGTTAAAATACCCTCCCCTAAAAGGGCGGCACCTTTCGTGCCTTGAAGCGCAATCGTTTCCGCGCCGCCCGGAAACGCGGCCGTTGTCGCCATAAGGGTTCCGACAGCTCCGCAATCAAACTCAAGTAACGCTCCGGTCCAATCTTCGGCCTCTAGGTGGTGAAGCGCGGTGCGTCGCATCATTGCTTGCACTGTTATGATCGGCCCAAGCAACCAGTGCACCAAATCAAGCGTATGAATTGCTTGCGAGATCATCACACCGCCGCCATCGCGTGCGTAGGTTCCACGCCCTTGCTCATCGTAATAGGCCTGATCCCGCCACCACGGTACGCGGATCTCGACGCTCACGATGGTACCCAAACGGTTTGAGGCAAGCGCTTCTTTCAACACAATCGACGCGGCGCGCATGCGTTGCTGAAAGACGACCCCGAGGGGAACTGTCGCCTTATCGCAAATTTCAACAATTTCGCGCGCGGCATTCAAAGTGCGCTCAATCGGCTTTTCCAAAAGGATCGGCTTGCCCGCGCTTGCCAGTTTTTGCACAGCTTCCAAGCGCGCATCAGGAGGCGTTGCAATGATCACCATGTCAATGCTCAGATCCAGTGCGATTGCGTCGATTGAGGGAAAAGCAAGGGTTTGATGGATGGCAGCGAACTGCGCCGTTTTGGCAGCATCGCGCCCGAGCACACCGCAAAGCCGCAACCCATGCGAAGAGCTTTGAATCGCGTTGATGTGAGTTTCAGCCACCATTCCAATGCCAATTAGTGCAATATTCACCACGTTCTCCTGTCTGGTTTGATTTGAGCCATTGAAACGACAGTTTGCAAGCTGCAATACTGCTCAAAGCACAGGAAATTGCGCGGAGAGATCACCATGACACCAAACTTTCGAACCGCGCAGGACAGGCTTTATCACAGCATCAAAGACCTGCCGATTGTGTCGCCGCATGGGCATTGTGAACCCGCTTGGTTCGCGCAGAACGTACCTTTCGCAAATCCGGCCGAGTTGTTGGTTGTTCCCGATCACTACGTGTTTCGCATGCTTTATTCGCAGGGTGTGCCCTTGGCGCGCCTTGGTGTTGGCACCCCCGGCATAACAGCCGATCCTCGCGAGGTGTTTCGGATATTCGCACAACATTGGCATCTGTTCCTTGGCACACCCACGCGCACGTGGATAAGTTACGTGTTAGATGAGACCTTGAGCATCAAAGATGCGCTGTCGCCAGTGACGGCTGATAAGATCTATGACGACATTTCAGATAAGATAGCGCGTGACGATCACCGTCCCCGCGCCTTGTTCGATCAGTTCAATATTGAGGTTCTCGCAACAACAGATTCCGCGCTTGATGACTTGCAACACCATGCGAGTATTCGGGCTAGCGGATGGCAGGGTCGTATCATTCCCACGTTTCGCCCCGATGGCGTGCTTGATCCGAGCGATCCTGCATTTGTGCAAAACCTAGATGCGCTTGCTGCGATAACGCAGACAGATCTGGGCAGTTATGAGGGTTATCTCGCCGCGCTTCGCAAGCGGCGCGCGGACTTTGCGGAGATGGGCGCAACGGCGACGGATCACGCGATTGAAACAGTGCATACCGAATGGTTGAGTGATCCAGGGGCACTCTATCAAAGGCTTCGCTCCGGCAAAGGACAAGAGGACGACGCACTTAGGTTTTATGGGCACATGCTGATCGAAATGGCGCAAATGTCGATTGAAGACGGGCTTACCATGCAAATTCACGCAGGTAGCAAACGCAACACCAACGCGCAGGTGCTGACTGAGTTTGGGCGCGACAAAGGTGCGGATATCCCTGTCGCCACCGATTGGGTGCGCGGGCTTGAGGCGCTTTTGAACCGCGTCGGCAACACGCCGAACTTGCGGATCATTTTATTCACCCTTGATGAGACCACATACGCACGCGAACTCGCGCCTATGGCGGGGCATTGGCCGTGCTTACGCATTGGTCCGCCTTGGTGGTTTCACGACAGCGCGGCGGGCATCGCGCGCTACTTTGATCAGGTTGTGGAGACTGCTGGGTATTATAACCTGGCAGGCTTCAACGACGACACGCGTGCGTTTCTTTCGATCCCCGCACGTCATGATTTGTGGCGACGTGGCGTTGCCCAACATCTTGCAACACAAATCGAAAATGGTGCCTTCGGTTTAAGCGACGCTTCGGAGATCGCACAATTTTTGGCGACGGATTTGGCACGATCCGTTTATGGATTGGATCGTTAAATGGGACGCATTGTTCATTTCGGATTCGGCAATTTCGCGCGCGCCCATCTTTTGGATTATACCGCAGATGCGGGCGGTTGGGATGTTGTTGGTGTCTCGCTTCGCTCCAACGAAATCCGCGATGGATTGAAGGCGCAAGGGTTCGCATATGGCTTGGCCGTGCAAGGTGTCGGGCTGAAACGCATCGACATTCTGCGCGAAGTCCTTGTCGCGCCCGAAGACCCTAGCGCTGTGTTAGCCGCGATGACAGGTGCAGATATCATTTCAGCAAGCGTGACCGAAAAGGGCTATCACCTTGGCGCGGACGGTCTCTTGGACCTGAGTGATCCATCTATCCAAGCGGACCTGAGCGGCACAGGCCCAAGCACGTTGATCGGCTTTCTTGCGAATCATTTATCGACGCGCCACACCCCGCTCACGGTGATGAGTTGCGACAACCGCGTTGAGAATGGAAGTGTCCTTAAAGCCGCTGTGCAGCGCTTTGCCGAGAGCGCACAGATCGCAATCAATTGGGCGCTCGTGTCCTTTCCCAACGCTATGGTTGATCGCATCACCCCCGCAACAACGGATGAATTACGCGCCAAGCATAGTGACCCGATGGTCGTGCCCACAGAGGCGTTTCGCGAATGGGTGATCGAGGACAATTTCAAAGGCCCGCGGCCCAATTGGCCGGATGTTCAATTTGTAAGCGACGTTGCCCCGCATGAATTGCGCAAGTTACGGATGCTCAACGGGGCGCATTCCGCGCTCGCCTATACAGGCCTGTTGCGTGGACATAAATTTGTACATCAGGCGATTGCCGATCCAGATTTGCGCAAACTTGCGGCTCAGCTTATGTCTGAGGCGGGCTCGACTTTGCCGAAAAACGAACGTGTTCTGGTGCCAGCCTATTCACAAGCTTTGGTCGAACGGTTTGAGAACCCCGAGTTGGCACATCGTTTGGATCAAATCGCAATGGATGGGTCGCAGAAAGTGCCTTATCGGTTTGCACAAACACTTCGCGCAGGCCCGGCCCCATCGGTTGCAACGGCCCTTGATGCCTGGCTTGAGTTCTGCATCTCTGAAACCCAGACAGGACACCGCTTGAATGACCCTCTCGCCGATGACATTGCGCAAGCGGCGCGCACTTCATCGCCAAAGACGGCGATACTAGCTTTGATTAATTGCGCAGACCTTGTGCCGTTTATTTCGGAATAATCGCACCGCGATGCTGAACCACACGCGCGGCGAGGTCGTGTCCGCTTAACAGTGCTTCAGCTTGCGACTTTCCCGTGAGCACAGCGCTAAGATATCCGCCATTGAAGCTATCGCCTGCGGCGGTCGTATCAATCACGTTGGAAGCGCTTGCGTAGCTTTGCGTGACGTCACTCCCAATCGACATCGGCCCCTCTTCCCCACGCTTCAAAGCTCCCTGCCCTTCATGTACGGCGAAGCGCGCCGCGACTTCTTGTGCGCTTTGCTCAAATAGCTCCATCTCATCGTCGATTGATGGTAAAACAATATCGGCGCGCTCCCACATTGCTATGGTAACCGAGCGCGCGTTTTCAACACTTTCCCAAAGGCGAACGCGATAGTTGCTGTCGTAGATCAGTTTGATCGGCGTTCCAGACAGCCAATTGAGCAAAGCCAAACGAATGGGATGCGGTAAGATCGCTAACGAAATTCCTGACAGATAGATCGCATCATAGCTGTTGAGAAATTCGAAATCCCCATCTGCGAATGTCTGACGTGCGGCGGAATTGCTACGCCAATAGGTGAAGCTGCGCTCACCGTCCGGTGTCGTGGTGATTGCGTAAAGACCGGGGGACGCATCCGTTAGAGTTTGGATCGCCTCGGTGCCCAAATCCTGTGCGTCGATAAAGGCCATGATGCGCTGAGAAAACGGATCGTCACCAAGGCAGGTGACATAGTCGACCGACAGCTCAGGCGCGCTGCGCTTAAGGTAAATCGCAGTGTTGAGTGTATCCCCTGCCACCCCGACTTGTGGGCTGTCATCGCCCATCGACAACTCAATCATTGCTTCGCCGATACATGCGATTTTGCTCATACTTGCTCTCGCTTCCAAATGATTAAACCTGCGCCCATGATGACGAGCGCGCCCAGCAATGTGCCCCCATCGGGCACTGTGCCAAAAATAATAAACCCTAAGATCGCTACATAGATTAGGAACGAATAGGTGAACGGCATCAACTGGTTGGCCGTGCCAAAGCGATGCGCGTTGGTGAGGAGTTGGTGCCCGGCCCAGCCTAGCACGCCTAGGCTAAACAACACGATCCAAGCGAAAGGAGACGCCATTGGCAGCCATGCCCAGATCGCGAAAGGCGCAAGCACCGTCGTGCCGACAAGCCCCATGTAAAACTGCATCGTGTCCACGGCCACTATGCCCGAAAGCTTGCGCGTCATGATCGAATAAAGCGCCAGTGCAGTGGCGTTGTAAACGATCAGTAGCATGCTTGGATGGAAGACTTCCCCGAACGGGCGCACGACGATCAAGACGCCAACGAAACCCAAAAGGATGGCGCCCCAGCGCCATGGGCCAACCTTTTCTTTCAGCACGAAAATCGACAGGAAACAGACCACCACAGGACTTGAAAACATGATCGCAGAAACGACAGTCAGCGGTAGAAATCGTAACGCGTAGAAGTTCAACAGGGTGGCAGACACCAACAGACAAGCGCGACTTAGAACTTGCCACGCATGATCTGTTTGGAAGCGCTCCACAGAAAAACCACCTCTACCGATGATCCCTATCGAGATCACAAGATGGCTCGCGTAGCGCATAAAGGCGAGCTGAAACGCCGACACGCCAGCCACTGCCAACCACTTCGCACCTGTGTCGACAATCGCGAACAGGAACCATGCCCCCAGCATCAAAAGGATGCCGTAGCGGGGCAGGTCTATATTGGTTTGAGCAGTGACGGCCATGCTTTAGGCTTTGAAACGGTTGACGTAAAAGTCGACCATTTGGCTAACCATATCATCCGCTTGACCATTGTCGCGCGCTTCTGAAAGCGCGGTAAGCGGGCCTTTGACCATGATGCTGTCCACACCTGCATCTTCAGCCATGCGTGCATAGTAACCGACGTCTTTCGCCGCATTCTTGATCGCAAATTCAAGCTGGCTGGGATCATTATCCACACCGTAAGCTTTCACAAACCCCATCATCCCAGAATTGAGCGGCCCTGCGGACATCACATCGTAGACTTGTCCACGATCCACACCCGCAAGATCGGCCATCGCAAAAGCCTCGGCCATCGCATTAGCGACAGTCATACCAAAGAAGTTGTTGAGCAGTTTGATCGTGTGGCCAGAACCGACTGCGCCAAGGTGAAAAACGTTTTCGCCCAGATCCTTTAGTACAGGCTCGACTCGTTTGAACGCCTCCATATCGCCAGAGGCCATGATGTTGAGCAAGCCATCCTTCGCATGCGCAGGCGTGCGCCCGAGCGGCGCGTCAAGGAATTGGCCGCCCGCCGCTTCAGCCTCGACAGCCAATGCGCGGCTGCTGGCGGGCAACGACGTGCCAAAATCAACCACCGTAGCTCCTTTGCGCAGGCCTGCGAAGACGCCTTCATTGCCGCGCATACGACCCTCGACGTGATCGGACGTACCCATGCAGAGCATAACGATATCGCTTGCTTCGGCCACCTCTTTGGCGTTGCTTGCCTCATGCGCGCCGCGCGCGATAGCTTGATCCAGGTAGGTGCGATCCGTGTTCCCAAGAACGGTCAGATCATATCCCTGATCCTGCAAGCGTCCTGCCATCGCGCCGCCCATAAGACCAAGGCCGATAAATCCGATTTTAGGTTTGCTCATGTCTTATCCCTCCAAAGGGTTATGTGATGGTATCAAAGGCACGCTTTTTCATGCCTTTTTGGATTTCATATATCGAGATCGGCACATCCGGCTGCGGTTGCGGGATGCGCACTGGAATGTCTTTCAGACGCGGATTGAGAGTGCTTTGACCACAAAGCATGCGGGTATCATAGTCCTTAATCCCGTCCCAGCGGGTCATCGATCCCATAATCGGAAACGCATCTGCTGCCATCAGCTCAAAGAACAAAATCCGCCGCGCATGATCAGATGTATTCAGCGCTGAGCCATGCACAATGCGCCCGTGATGAATGCTGACCGATCCCGCAGGTCCCATCAGTTTCACGGCATCAGCTGGGTTCAAACCGTTCTCGTTTGGCAACATCGCACCTGCGAAAACACCGTCCACATGATGGTCAAATACTGGCCCTTTGTGTGAGCCGGGATAGACCATGAGCGGGCCATTCTCTTCGGCCATATCGTCAATGCAGACACCAATGGCGAGGATATCATCATTGGTATGCGGGTAGAACGCGTAGTCCTGATGCCACTCAACAGCTGCACCGTAGCCCGCTGACTTCATGTTCAGTTTCGTCGTATGCAAACGCAGGTTCGGCCCGATTAGATCGCGCGCAGGGGCAAGGACATGATCCGATGTCATCAACTCAGCAACCACGTCTGAGATCGTATGCGGCAGTTTGATGCGGCGCAGGCGTGGATCTTCTGGCGTGTGGCTGTCTTCCAAATCGAGACGGTCGTTGCTTTGCTCAAGCATGGCAGATTCCAACTCAAACCGTGCAATTTCAGCGCGTAATTTGGCGAGCCACTCCTCGGGGATTTGACGTTCGAGAAGCAGATATCCGTTCTCATCATACTGCGCAATTTGCGCGGCGCTCAGCTGTTCAGCCATGCAGCAATCCTCTCTCACTCACCTCCGCGAGTTGCGTTTCGATGCTTTCGGCCACGGCAAGTGTACGCGCGGCGTCTGCCACATCGATCAAAGGCGTTTCACCGTTCATCAAATCAATGAAGTGATCCAACTGGCTTTCCAGTGGCGGCTTTTCGTTGAGGGCAACTTCGAACGGTATTTGCTGCGCTGGTGCACCCCATTGTTCGCCCTGCCAAAGCGTCATCGAGGGAAAACTAATCGCGCCTTTGGTGCCGGTGATCCACATCATGTCTTGCATGGTCGTGCCGATATTGGGGTTTTCCCCTGTGCCCGCCTCAAATCCCCAAGGGCTAGGCGCGGTGTCAGCAAAGCTGATCGTCCCTGTCGCACCATTTTCAAAGCTCAACGCCACAGCGCCGCTTTCGATCCTGTCGCTGCCACGCGTCGCGCCGCCACGCAGCGCAACCGCACCGACGACTTCGCCAATCACAAAGCGCAAGATATCAATGTCATGCACCAAATTGATCATCACAGGGCTGCCCCCTGCGGTGCGCCAATTGCCCTCGAAATACGCGTCCGGCTTACGCATCGCCCAAATCAGTGAAGCATTCACGACATCCCCGACGATCCCTGCCTTGAGCGCGCGGCGAAGCTGCTTGACAGGTGCATGATAGCGGCGGTGATGCCCCACGAGCGAACCAACTTTAGTGTCTTTTAGCACCGCTTCGAGTGCACGCGCCTCTTGCAAAGTCCCAGCCACTGGTTTTTCGATAAGCATATGCCAGCCACGTTTTGCAGCTTCGATACCTTGGCGTGCGTGCAGATGTGTTGGCGTTGCGATGATCACGCCATCCACGGGCAAATCAACCTCGGTGATCGAAGAAAACCGCAGCACATCTGGCGTGATACTAAGATCAGGATCGACCAAGCCAACCAACGTGCAATAAGGATGCTCGCGGACCGCTGCTAGATGGCGAATGCCAATTAACCCACCGCCAACAACAAGGATGCGCTTCACATCACTGCTCCGATTTGCCACGGCACGAACTCATAATCGCCAAGGCCTTGAGCTTCGGATTTTGTCGTCTCACCAGAGGCAACACGCAAGAACATCTCGTAAATTTCGCGGCCCTTTTGTTCAACACTGATCCCTTTGGAGAGGATCTCGCCTGCATCAATGTCCATGTCCTCGGACATGCGCTGCGCCATTTCCGTGTTTGTCGCGATCTTTACTGTTGGCGCGGGTTTGGACCCAAAAGCTGAGCCGCGTCCCGTCGTGAAGCACACAAGATTGCACCCCCCTGCGATCTGCCCTGTGACAGAAGCCGGATCATAGCCCGGGCTGTCCATGAAGGTGAATCCACTTGCCGTGACGGGTTCGGCATATTTGTAAACACCTGTCAGCGGGGACGTGCCACCTTTCGCCGCTGCGCCCAATGACTTCTCTAGGATCGTCGTCAGCCCGCCCTTTTTGTTGCCCGGACTTGGATTGTTATCCATCGAGCCTTTGTTGCGCGCGGTGTAATCTTCCCACCACTTGATAAGGCCGATCAGCTTGTCGCCTGTGGCGCGATCGACTGCGCGACGTGTGAGCAAATGCTCTGCCCCATAGATTTCCGGCGTTTCAGCCAATACCCCTGTCGCGCCTTGCCCGGTGAGCAGATCGCAGGCGTATCCCAAGGCAGGATTGGCGGTCACACCCGACCATGCATCCGAGCCACCACATTGCAGCGCGATCATCAATTCAGACGCAGGGCATTCCGTGCGCGTGGCTTCGTTGGCGATGGGCAGCATAGCTTCGATCTTCGCAATCCCAAGCTCCACCGTACGGCGCAGGCCAGCGACGTTTTGGATATTCATCGTTTGAAACGTCGGGCCTTGTTTCAAACCATAGGCTTCGAGCAACCAGTCGATCTGGTTCATCTCGCAGCCCAGACCCACCATCAAAACACCCGCATGATTGGGATGTTTCGCATAGCCCCACATAACGCGCTGGAGTGCTTCGAACCCGTCGCCGTCCCCCGCCATGCCGCAGCCAGTGCCATGCACAAAGGCCGCAACGCCATCGACATTGGGAAACTGTGCCAGACGCTCAGGTGTGAAGTGATCGGCGATCATCCGCGCGGCTGTGGCAGAGCAATTCACGGACGTCACAATCGCAATGTAATTGCGCGTGCCTACGCGACCGTTTTCGCGGCGATAGCCCATAAAAGTATCACGTGTCTTTGCAGGCGCGACGGGCCGTAGATCCGTCGAAAACTCGTACTCAGTATCCGTGTTTCGAAACTCGACGTTGTGCGTATGAACATGATCACCCGCCTCAATGTCCACCAAGGCATAGCCAATCAGTTGCGCATATTTGCGCACGGGTTCACCCGCTTTCATTGCAACAGTCGCAACCTTGTGCCCCGACGGGATCAACGCGCGCGTTTGAACATTCTCGATCCGAGCATCGACTTCCAATGCTTTAGTCGCTGTCACGACAGTATCAGCGCGATCTAAACGGATGAAATCCATGTTTGTACTCTCTTCCAGCTTGGCTCAGGCGCAGTAAGGCGCGTCAGAGGACCAGCGGTGAATTTCGATATGCGGCGCGTGCGCAAGCCGCGCGCGGGCCTCTTCCCATTGCCGTTTACAGGCTTTCCAGTCCCGTATTTCAGTTTCGGGATTGCTGAGTGAGCGTGCGACAAAATCGGGGAAATGACTTCGGCCTGTGGGTTGCCCCGTCGCGTTGAAGCGAATGTCGAAAGACCAGCGGAACCCATCGGTCACATTGCTCAACGACGCATGGGGTGTCAGGGGGTGAAACAGGACTGCGCCACCCGCTTTGACAGGCAATGGAATAGCGCCAGCTTCATTTACAAAACCATCGGCGATACCCGTTTGCGTACGCGCACAATGGGGGAAAATGTCCTGATCCTTCACTTGCGGTTGGACCTGCAAACAGCCGTTCTCAACCGTCGCATCCGTGATTGCAATCCAGACTGTTACCATGTCCGTTTGATCTGCCTCTTCCAAAGCAACTGCGCGATCCTGATGCCAATCCGTGGCCGTGATATGAGCGCGAATTTCATCGCTGTCGAGCCTTGTCGCAGGCGGTTTTAGACGCACGTGTTGGATCGGATTGCTGATCAACTCTGGCCCAATAAGTTGTTCCACCACATGCAAAAGCGGCCCCGCCGTGAGCATATCAAACACCGCAGGCCCGATATGAAACGGCGTATCCGCATGGATACGATCCCCTGGCAACGAGATGTCCATGGGTTGGAAGTAATCCACGCCCGCCTCATAGGCGCTGAGCAGTTTCCCCCAGAAATCTAGCGTATCTGGCGCTGTGCTCACCAAACCAGCATCAAACCAGCCATTATAAAGCCCATCCAGCAGCGCGCTATATTCCGCGCGCACCGCCGCGAGCGTGTCGCTGGGGAGAATATCAGGGACAACCAAATACCCTTCGGTCTCAAACTGCTTGATCTGATCCAAACTTAGCACAAGAGGCCCTCTTAAAGCAGGATTGCGATGATGTTTGGCCAAATCAACAGCACGGATAGAGCCATCAATTGAATACCGATAAAGGGCAAGAACCCCTTAAAGATATCGGTGAGACTGATGTGAGGCGGTGCTACCGACTTCAGGTAGAATGCGGCAGGTCCGAAGGGCGGTGACAGGAAACTGACCTGCATGTTCATACAGAAAACCACCCCGAACCAGACCGCGACATGGTTTGGTTGCAGCTCTCCAATAAAGCCGATTTCGTCGATGGGTAGGCGTAACACGATAGGCAGGAAAACAGGGATAATAAGCAACACGATACCGACCCAATCCATGAACGCGCCCATAAACAAAAGGATCAACATCATCATCAAAATGATCGCCATGGTTGGTAGATCCTTCCCAACGATCAAATCAGCCACATACTGCGGACCGCCTGCGATGGTGTATGCGCCAGCGAGGGCAGCTGCGCCGATTGTCACCCAGATGATCGTGCCTGTGGATTTCAAAGTGCGCATGAGGCTGTCCCAGACCAGCTCGAAAGACCCTTCACCGCGCAGAATTGCGATAACGAGAACCGCGAATGCGCCCATGCCAGCGGCCTCGGTAATGCCTGTGATGCCGCCATAGATGGAGCCGAGAACAACCCCGATCACGACCATCGGCGCAACGAGGCCCTTGCCCATGTCCCATCCAATCTTGGAGCGCTCTTTGCCGAACACGAAATAGATTAGGAAAAGCGAGATTGCGACAATGCCCGCGAGCCATGGAATATGCGACATTGTGCCAAGACGCGCCACATCGCCGCCGCTCTCAATCGCGGCTGCATTCGAGCCAGAAAGCTCAAAGAACGACGCGCGAATGAACAAGGCAGTGGCAAAACCACCCACAACGATAGCCATGAACGCACCGAACAGTTTACGCTTTTCAACAGGCTCGGGATCGTTTGGATCAGGCTCTGGCAACGGCGCGTCTTCAGGGCGCAGTTGCGTGCGCACGATGATGTAGAGGATGATCATCGAGGCGAGCATGAAACCCGGAACAAAGGCAGCCGTGAACAGCGCTTTAATAGAGGTTTCTGTGATCAGGCCATAAATGATCAAAACAATCGACGGCGGAATCATCGTGCCAAGCGAACCAGACGCACAGATCACACCAATAGCGAGGTTTTGATTATACCCAAGCCGCAACATCTGCGGCAGCGCGATTAACCCCAGTAAAACGACTTCACCGCCAATAATGCCAGACATTGCCGCCATGATAACGGCCATGATCGATGTGACAATCGCGATGCCACCACGCGTGCGCGATAGCCAAACGTTCAGCGAGGAATACATGTCTTTGGCGATGCCAGAACGTTCCAACAGTGACGCCATAAAGATGAACAGCGGCACTGATATGAGCACGTAATCGGTTAATAACCCGTATATTTTTTGAGCAAGGATATAGAGCGCCCCGGTCCCCGGCCGACTGGTGAGCATTCCGTCTCCAAAGGTCATCGGGTTCAAGAGCAACGCAGGCTCAAACTTCATCACCAATACCAGCACAGCAAGTGCTGCAGAGGCAAGTCCAAGCGGCATACCGATAGCCAACAGTCCGATCAGCGCGAGCATCAGGACCAGCGAAATTGTTCCAATATCCATCAGTCTTGCCCCACTGCTTTTCGTAGCATTTCGATTTCGTCTTCATCCGGTTCGTCAGTGTGAATTACCGGCTCTTTATTCCAATCCGCGATCAGGTTCAGCACTGCTTGGATCGCCACTAGTGTGATCACGATCAACACCATCGGCTGTAAGGTCGCGGGGATAGGCGGGTTAAAGGCAGAGCCATAAAGCTCCCATTTATATAGCTTGTTGACAAAGACCTGCTTGTAACTGCCGTAAACGAGGAAAAAGGCGAACATCACAATCAGCAGTGTTGAGATCGTGTCGAACACCTTTTGAAGCCAGCGCGGCACCGCATCATAAAGCAAGAAAATGCGGATATGGCTGCGTTGCTGCATCGCGTAGAAGCCGGATGTGAGGAAAACGAAGCTCGCAAACCACAGCGTCATTTCATTAGCCCATTCCGTCGGCTTTTCAACGATGTAGCGCATGAAGACTTCGTAGAGCATCACGATCGTCATCACCGCGATCATCATCATGGTCACACGACCAATGAAAAGTGCCGCACGGTCAATGCTACTCGCGCCCTCATACTCGATGCCTGCTGCTTTGACGTTGCGCGCGCCGACAACGGCAAGGATGGGCGACAGAATCAGGGCTGTCATATCGATGACGTCAATATGACCGCCAAAGATGCCACCCAAGTTTGGCGTAATGTCCGCCTTTTTGTAGATCGCCTCGACCTGACCGCGCAGCGAGTCTGATGTGTAGGAAATCCAATCGAGCATAAAAGCTGGCATGTGCCAGACCAGCCAACTCATGACCCCGACAAAGGCCAGTGGTATCAGCCATTCGATTAGCCCACCTGTTCTCTTTTGCATCTGAGATCCCCTTTGTCGCTATGCGGCAATGCTGTAGTGTTCAATGAAATCGCGATCCGGCTCGACACCGATACCTACCCCTTGAGGAATGGCGACGCGGCCTGCGTTCGCTTTGACTTGACCTTGGATATCCAAGGGTTCAGCCAGCAAATTATCGCGAAATTTGTTATCCGTAGTATCGAATTCGAGCATCGGCTCCCACGGATGAAGCCCGCCCGGTAGCGGCGGCATCGCCGCGAGGAGTTGCAGGTTTGTTGCAACCGCGATCGCGCTGCCCCAGACATGATTAATCACGGGCGTGAAGTGCGCATGGCACAGGGCCAACACGCGCAGATATTCAGAGACGCCACCCAGCGCGCAAACTTCGGGTTGCGCGATATCAAGCCCTCGGTTTTCCAAAATGTTGCGCCAACCCCAGCGATTAAACTCCGCCTCTCCGCCAGAAATATTGACCCGCAAGCCAGCGCGCAATTCGCGGTACCCATCAAGATCCTCTGGCGCGATGGGTTCTTCGAACCAATAGGCATCCAGTTCTTCCAGGGCGCGGCCAACATAGAACGCATCGGACGTAGTGTAACAGTGGTTCGCATCCACCATGAATTTGAAATCATCGCCAACGCCGCGCCTTACGGCTTCGCAGAGTTTGACATCAGGTTTGGGACCAAAGCCGACCTTCATTTTTGTCGCCGTAAATCCCATAGCTTTGATTGCTGCGGCCTCGTCCTCGAACCGCTTCGCCAAATCATCGACAGGTTCATCGCGCAACATCATACCGTAGCCATAACAATGCACGCTCTCGCGATGCGCGCCGCCAATCAGCTTGTGCAGCGGCAAACCCGCGATCTTGCCCGCAATGTCCCACAGCGCAATGTCCACGCCCGAGAGGGACTGCATCGGCATGCCCTTTTGTCCATGATCTCGCAGAAGGTTGTAGACCTTGTGCCAAATCACGTCGCGATCAATCGGATCCATCCCCAAGGCCATCGGCTGGATGACCTTTTCAACAATCGCTTTGTTAGCTATCGCCACATTGCCGGGACCGAAGCACTCGCCCCAACCGGTAATGCCCTCATTCGTTTGCACCTCGACCAGATGGGCCGAACGCTTGTCATAATATTGCTGCGAATAACCAAGAACCTCGGGCATATCGTAGTGCAATACATGAGAGATGATGCGGGTGATTTTCATCGGATGGAAGGTCCTAAGATAAGAACGGCAAGGCCATTAGAGAATAGCCTCGCCGAAGGTCGTTAAATCAACTTTAGATGTTGATTATTCCATTGCACCAATGCCGCGCAGGAATTCCAAGTGGCTACCCAACAGTGCTTCTGCTTCTGGAGTTGTCGCAAAGTCTGTCCAAGCGGAAGCACTGTTG
>Ga0209533_1000503_pt1 | contig 37720 bp, 35 predicted proteins | sample COG_04_FD_184748 | JGI IMG/M metagenome (GOLD analysis project Ga0209533, IMG submission 184748) | Pelagic Microbial community sample from North Sea - COGITO 998_met_04 (SPAdes) (version 2) | ecosystem: Environmental > Aquatic > Marine > Neritic zone/Coastal water | place: Helgoland, sampling...
TGACTGGAAGACAAAAATCACGAGGACTTTATTAAAGGACCTCTATTCTAAAATGTAAAAATGCACAGGATTTCAAAATTTATATACCATCGTTTATTGGGGTGGAAAGTAAAGGGTTTTAATGATTTTAATACCGTCAAAAAAGCGGTTCTTATTGCAGCTCCCCATACCAGTTGGCATGATTTTTATATTGGAGTATTGCTAAGATCAGCTATAAAATTAGAAGCTAATTTTGTAGGAAAAAAAATACTTTTCAATCCTTTTACAGGCTGGTTTTTTAGAGCGCTTGGCGGCGCACCAGTTCATCGTAATGCGAATGAAAAACAGGTTGATGCCATTGCGCGTTTATTTGAAAATAGAGTGGTATTTCGAATGCTATTAGCACCCGAGGGTACACGAAGAAAAGTTACACAATGGAAAACAGGATTTTATTACATTGCCAAAACCGCAAATGTTCCTATAGTTATGTTGTCTTTTGATTTTGAGAATAAAGTCAATCGTTTCTCGGATCCCTTTTTTCCGACAGACGATATCGAAGCCGATTTTAAATTTATGCGTGCGTTTTTTGAGGGCATTAAAGGTAAAATACCTCAGAACTCATAATTACTCTTGCATAGTGTGATACACAAATTGTACATCATCATCTTCTTCGAGTTTCTCCAACAATTTTTCTACATCAGCAATTTGTTCTTCGTTTAAGGGTTTAGTGACTTTTGGAATCCTTTCGAATCCAGAGGAAAGAATCTCAATTTCTCGTTCTTCTAATGCAGATTGAATAGCGCCAAAACTTTCAAATGGGGCATAAATCAAAATACCATCATCATCCGCAAACACCTCTTCGGCACCAAAATCAATAAATTCAAGCTCAATGTCGTCTACATCTAAGCCTTCTGCATTAATTCTAAAATTACAGGTATGATCAAACATAAACACAACAGATCCTGATGTGCCCAGACTTCCATTGCATTTATTGAAAAAACTTCTCACATTGGCAACCGTTCGTGTATTATTGTCCGTCGCCGTTTCAACTAACACCGCAATACCATGAGGAGCATAGCCTTCAAACAGCACCTCTTTATAATCCCCTTGACTTTTATCGCTAGCCCGCTTAATAGCTCGTTCAATATTATCTTTTGGCATGTTAACCGCCTTACCATTTTGAATGACGGCTCTTAACCTAGAATTGCTATCTGGATCAGCGCCACCTTCTTTGACAGCCATGACGATGTCTTTGCCAATTCGTGTAAACGCTTTGCTCATTGCTGACCAACGTTTCATTTTTCTTGCTTTGCGAAATTCAAAAGCTCTTCCCATAGGTTATTGTATTCTAAAATAATGTTTAACAAAAATATAAATGCTAGCATGAAAAACAAACTTAATCTGACATAAAACGTCAAAATAGCGTTTCAAAAACTTCTAAGCTATACATCTGAAGGTGTTTTGGAAGCCTATTTTCTTTTGGTAATACCGCCAAATAGCGTTCGTCATTTGTGGTATAAACCAGTTTAAACTTTGGGTTTTGTCCTCCCAATTTAGAAACTAACTCTTTTATAAAATCATCATGATGTACCAAATCCATACTGCCCAAATGGAAAATACCATCTTTTTTTCTGTTGATGATATAATGCAGCTGTTGTGTTAATTTTTTATCTGTAATCACATTCATGACCAAATTTGGAAATAACTCTATAGGAGCGTCCAATTCTAATAATAATTTAAGTTCGTTAGTACGTGGCGATTGTGCTCCAAAAACCATAGGGAGACGTAAGATAGCCACCTTATGACTTGGTAGTTTTAAAAATAACTGCTCAATTCGAATTTTAAAATGACCATAAATACTAATGCTTAGCGTCGTGTCATTTTCATAACTCGGAAATTTACTATAAGCATCAAATACATTTGAAGATGACAAGAATATTATCTTGCATTTTTTTTGATCAGATACATATTGATAAATATGTTTGTGAGCTGTTAGCTGTGCTGAAAAGTCTCCTCTCAAGGCAGAGATGATTACCGTTGGTTTCACCACATTTAGAATTTCAAAAACATCATCTTCTTCAAAATCATAATGATAAAACTGCTTATTGTTTTCAAAAATGTTGTTGGGCGATCGATAGGTTCCAAAAGTTCGATAATAGGCATTAAGTTCTTTGTAAATTGCATTGCCTATAAATCCGCTCGCTCCTAAGATTAGAATTCGTTGTTTTTTAAATAACCCCATCTTTAAATATAGCTATTTTTTGTAAAACGGAAGTTTCACAACTTTAGCAGGAACTTTATGTTTCCGGATCGAAATAAATAATGCAGAGCCCACTGCTGCATGGTCAGCCAGAACATAACCCATTCCAATACCTTTTCCTAGTGATGGTGCCATTGTTCCTGATGTGACAATGCCAATTTCATTACCAGATTGATCTTCAATACTATAGTCCTTTCTTGGTATGCCACGTTCCAATAATTCAAATCCAACTAAGCGGCGTTTTGGACCGTTTTGTTTTTCAATTTTTAGTGCTTCAGAATTTGTGAATGGTTTTGTGAATTTGGTAATCCAACCCAGTCCAGCTTCAATAGGGGAGCTGTGGTCATCAATGTCATTGCCATATAAACAATAGCCCATTTCTAAACGCAAGGTGTCTCGTGCTGCTAAACCAATAGGTTTGATTCCAAACAAAGCGCCTGCTTCAAATACACGATCCCATACTTGTTTCACCTCTGTGTTCTTACAATAGATCTCAAACCCACCACTTCCAGTATACCCTGTTGCAGAAATAATTACGTGTTCAATCCCTGCAAAATCCGCAACAACAAAATTATAGAACGCAATCGAAGATAAGTCAACACTAGATAAAGATTGCATAGCTTCCACTGCTTTTGGCCCTTGTATAGCTAACAAGGAATAGGCCTCACTAATGTTTTTCATTTCTGCACCCATAACATTTTTAGAAGCCATCCAATCCCAGTCTTTTTCAATATTACTGGCATTAACAACTAACAGATAGGTTTCTTCTTTGACCTTATAGATAATTAAGTCATCGACAATCCCGCCCTGATCATTTGGTAAACAACTATATTGTGCTTGCCCAATGCTAAGTTTAGACGCGTCATTAGATGAAATACTTTGTATAAGTTCTAAGGCATTTGGCCCCTCAATAAGAAATTCTCCCATATGAGAAACATCAAAAACACCAACGCCATTTCTGACGGTTTCATGTTCGCTAGTGATTCCTTCATAGTGTACAGGCATATTAAAACCCGCAAAAGGTACCATTTTAGCACCAAGCGCTATATGTGTTGATTGGAGTGCAGTAGATTTCATAACAAATTAAATTTTGATCTCTACAAATCTAATCAAAAATAGGAATTGGTAGGCCTTATAGTTGTGTTAAAAATGCTTTAAACTCCAGATAATCTTTAATTTCTGTGGCTACCTTTTGTTTATCAATGACCGCTTTTATTTGTGGGGGTAGTGGAATTTCTGCAGCTATAACTTCTTTCACAACATCTAAGAACTTAGTGGGGTGAGCCGTTTCTAAAAACACACAATGCGCATCGGGGTTAGTTTTTAAATACGATTTACAACCCAAATACCCCACGGCACCATGAGGATCAGCAATATAATTAGTGGTTGTGTAAATTTCGTCTAAAGCTTCTTTTGTGGCTTCATCTGTAAAACTATAGGAGGAAAGGTTTGATTTTAAGCGATCAAAATCATTATTATACAGGGCTTGGATGCGAATAAAATTACTTGGATTTCCAACATCCATAGCATTACTAACGGTTTGAACCGAAGGTTTTGGCTCATAAGAATTCGATTCTAAATAACGTGTAACGACATTATTGTCATTATTAGAAGCGATAAAATGTTTGATGGGTAGCCCTAATTTTTGAGCGATCATCCCCGCACATACATTTCCAAAATTGCCACTAGGTACAGAAAATACGATGTTCTTAAACTGATGTTTTAGTTGCTTATAGGCAAACATAAAATAGAACAACTGAGGAAGCCAACGCGCAACATTAATTGAGTTTGCAGAAGTTAATTGCATTTTTGAAGTGAGTTCATCATCAATAAACGCTTTTTTTACCATCTCCTGACAATCGTCAAACGTCCCGTCAACTTCTAATGCTGTGATGTTTTGACCTAGGGTGGTTAATTGTTTTTCTTGGATATTACTTACTTTTCCACTAGGATATAAAATAACCACACGAACCCCTTTAACACCCAAAAACCCATTGGCTACGGCACCACCAGTATCTCCAGAAGTTGCGACCAATACGGTCACTTCATTGGAGTTATTTTGATTAAAGTACCCTAAACATCGCGCCATAAAACGCGCCCCTACATCTTTAAAAGCCATTGTTGGGCCATGAAATAATTCAAGTGTAGAAATAGAGTCTGTAAGCTTCACAATAGGAAAATCAAAACTGAGTGTTTCTGCTATGATTGTTTTTAAAGTGGCTTCGGGAATTTCGGGACTAATGAATTGTTTGATGGCTTCAAAAGCGATATCTTCATTTGAGAGGTTTTCGATAGTTTCAAAAAATGAGGGCTCTAATGCGGTGATCGATTCAGGAAAATACAACCCTCTATCAGGTGCAAGTCCTTTGATAACTGCATTTTCAAATGTTGTTGTTGGTGCTATGTTATTTAAACTATAAAAGTTCATAGTTGATTTTAATTTAGGTGTTTAATGCCGTCTAAATTTATTTTTGACACATATATTTCAAACGGAATATTTTGTTTTTGATACGTTTTTCTAATGGCTTTTTCAACAGCTAATGCGGTCGCTTCACTTTTACATAAACTAAATACTGAAGGACCAGAACCAGAAATACCAGCACCTAAAGCGCCATTTTCTATAGCTGTTGTTTTGATGCTTTCAAAACCAGGTATCAATTGACTTCTAAAGGGTTCTACAACTACATCTTTTAATGATCTACTGATCAGATCATAATCATTGGTATGCAAACCATGGATTAGACTTCCAACATTTGACCACTGTGTAATGGCGTGTTGTAATGAAATATTTTCCGGAAGTAGTCTACGAGCTTCAGCGGTTTTAATTTCAATTTGTGGGTGAATTACCACAGCAAATAAATCTAATGGGGTTGGAATTTGAAGAATTTCTAAAGGCGCCAAGCTTTTTACTAAGGTGAACCCACCAAAAAGGGCAGGAGCGATATTATCAGCATGTTCACTTTGACTCGCTTCGGCTTCTCCTTTCATTGCAAAGGCAGTAAGTTCAGTTTTAGAATATGGATTTCCGAGAAGAACATTCATGCCGTAAACACTACCAACAGCACTTGCAGAACTACTACCAACACCACTACCGGGTTTAATATGTTTATAGATTTCAATTTCAAAACCACAATCGGGTTTTGCCGCATCATACATTGCTAATGCGGAAACTCCAGCTACATTTTTTTCGACCTCAAAAGGCAAGTCATAGCCTTCAATTTTTGTGATTCGAATGCCTTTCTCTACAGTTTTTCGAATTACCATTTCATCGCCGATAGAGTCCAAGCAAAACCCAAGAACATCAAATCCACAAGACACATTTGCAACAGTTGCAGGAGAAAAAAGTTTAATTTCGTTCATTAATTATTATTTGAAATTCTAATAATATCGGCAAATAACCCAGAAGCTGTGACTTCAGATCCTGCGCCAGCTCCTTTAATAATCATGGGCTGATCGGTATAACGGTTGGTATAAAACATTACAATATTATCTTTTCCTTCGAGGTTAAAAAATGGATGTCCCTCTGGGATTTCTTGTAAACCTACGCTTGCTTTTCCGTCCTTAAATTCCGCAACATATTTCAGTTGACAGTTTTTGGCTTTGGCGTTTTCAAACAATTTTTGAAACAAGGTTTCATTTGATTTTAAGGTTTCAAAAAACAAATCAACGGATGAAGCGTCCATACACTCTTGGGGTAAAAAGGCTTCATTTTGAATGTCTTCCATTTCTAGCATTTCGCCACTTTCTCTTGCTAAAATTAATAATTTTCTAGCGACATCAACGCCACTCAAATCAATTCTAGGATCTGGTTCAGTGTAGCCTTCTGTTTGTGCTTGTTTCACCACGTCATGAAAGCTTGTATTTTGATTGAAATTATTAAATATAAAATTCAAACTTCCTGAGAGCACCGCATTTATAGTGTTGACTTTGTCACCAGACATGATTAAGTTTTTCAACGTATCAATAACGGGTAAACCAGCACCAACATTTGTTTCAAACAAGAAGGGGACATTATATTTATGTGAAAGTTGTTTTAATTCTTTGTAGTTTTCTATAGCACTAGAACATGCAATTTTATTACAGGCAACTACGGCAATACTCTGTTTTAGGTAATGTGGATACGTATTAGCAACAGCTTCATTGGCCGTGATATCAATAAAAATTGAATTTCTCAAATTCTGTTTTTTTGAAGCATCAAAAAATGCCATAGGAGCTGTAGGTTGCCCATTTTTTAATTGGGATTCCCAATTAGAAAGATCTAATCCAGTTTCATCAAAAACCATAGTTTTTGAATTCGATAGGGCAACCACATTAATCTTAATTTTAAGTGTGGATTTTATATATTTTTTCTGTTGTTTGATTTGTTCAATTAAGGACTTTCCTACATTTCCAACTCCTGCAATAAATAAATTAACATGCTTCACTTCTTCTTCAAAAAACCGCTCATGCAAACAGTTTAGTGCTTTTTTGACATCAGATTCAGATATCACAGCCGTAATATTTCGTTCTGAAGCTCCTTGTGCAATAGCTCTTATATTTACATTATTTTTACCTAAAGTGCTAAACATTTTTCCGCTGATGCCTTGATGACTTTTCATTTTATCGCCTACAACAGCAACAATTGATAAGTTGGTTTCAATGACCAATGGGTCAATTTTGAACAGTGAAATTTCATTTTCAAACTCTTTATCAATAACCGCTTTTGCCGATAGGGCATCGGCATCTGAAATTCCAATACATATTGAATGTTCCGAAGAAGCTTGCGTAATAATAATCACATTAATTTTTGAATGTGCTAAGGTTTCAAACAACCGTTTAGAAAATCCAGGAATACCAACCATACCATTCCCTTGAAGCGTCAATAACGATACATTATTGATGTTGCTAATGCCCTTTATTGGAGATTGAGAACCATTTTCCACAACTTTGGTAATCATAGTTCCAGGATCTTGAGGCGCTAGTGTATTCTTGATAAGTAACGGAATATCCTTTGTTAATACAGGTTGAACTGTTGGGGGATATAAAACTTTGGCTCCAAAATGAGACAATTCTATGGCCTCTAAATAGGATAATTTATGAATAGGTTTTGCTTGCTTAACCATCTTAGGATTTGTGGTAAACATTCCACTTACATCTGTCCAGATTTGTAAAACACTCGCGTTTAATGCTGCTGCAATAATAGCGGCTGTATAATCTGATCCTCCACGACCTAAAGTTGTAATTTCGTCTTGTTCAGATTTTGAAATGAAACCAGGTAAAATGGTTACCATTTTTTGATTACTCTCAAAATAGGTGGAGATGTTTGCATTGGTTTCTTCGAAATTAACGGCGGCATTGGTGAAGTTTGAATCTGTTACAATTAAATTTTGAGAATTTTTTAATTGCACATTAAGCCCTTTAGATTTCATCGCTTCATAAATAATCAATGACGAAATCAATTCTCCAAAACTGAGGAGCTTGTCGGTTGTTTTTGGAGACAATTCATTAATTAGATATACGCCATCTAACAACTTTTCAAGTCGGGATAAATGGTCCAAAACAATATCAGTTGTCGCTTCATGCACTTCTCCACTTAGTAAACCATCAATAACTTCGATGTGCTTTAGCCTAAGGGCTTCAAAATCCTCCTTGTAGCTTTGGTCTTTACGAATAGCTTTATCGGCAGCGATTAGTAATTTATCGGTGATACCTCCAACGGCAGATACCACAACAACAGTGTTTTCAGAAGCGGATTCTTCTTTAACGATTTTTATTACTTTGATTATATTTTTTGAAGAACCTACAGATGTTCCTCCAAATTTTAAAACTTTCATTCTGTTATTTTTTATATTTAATGGAAACTATTGTTTTGGTATAAACAATATAAATAGAGGCGAACGTTATATAATAGCAAAACCCAAAAGGGTAATAATTGTCATAATAATTATTACAAAAATTGAATTCGTTTGGAAGGACTCCATAAATGAGAATTTTGTAGAACTCGTTGTGTGTTGCATTATTTTGTGTATTAACAGTCAAAAATATCAAATTCACAGGTAAAAAAAAACAATTACTCTAGTTTTATTTATTATTGAATTTTGACGGTATATATTTTTGATAATTAACCAAAACAGAGGTATTACTGCGTTTTTGTCAATTGCTTAAATAGTTGCAGAATTTTGATCAAAACATAGAAGTGTTAAAATGTTGATGACTGTTTAATAAATAGTGGTTGAAATATGTATTTTTTATATGATTAAAGCAATCTTATTATTAGTTTTGCACTCATAACTTTTGAATACAACTATACATGCAACGCGACGAACAAATTTTTGAATTAATTGAAGCTGAAAAAGCCCGTCAAATCAATGGAATTGAATTGATTGCTTCTGAGAATTTTACAAGTGAACAAGTAATGGAAGCTACAGGCTCTGTACTGACCAATAAATATGCTGAGGGTTATCCTGGAAAGCGTTATTATGGCGGCTGCGAGGTCGTTGATGAAGTAGAGCTTATTGCTATTGATCGTGCCAAAACACTATTTGGTGCAGCTTGGGCAAATGTACAACCCCACTCTGGAAGTCAGGCCAATACCGCCGTATTTCATGCGTGTTTAAAAGTAGGGGATAAAATTTTAGGTTTTGATCTATCTCATGGTGGACATTTAACACACGGATCGCCTGTTAATTTTTCTGGACGTTTATACGATCCCGTATTTTACGGTGTTGAAAAAGAAACCGGAATCTTGAATTACGATAAAATTCAGGAGATTGCCACTAAGGAACAACCAAAATTAATTATTGCTGGTGCCTCTGCCTATTCAAGAGATATAGATTTTGAGCGCTTTAGAGTCATTGCAGACAGTGTTGGTGCAATTTTATTAGCCGATATTTCACATCCCTCTGGACTGATTGCCAAAGGTATTTTGAATGATCCATTACCACATTGTCATATTGTAACAACTACAACCCACAAAACGTTAAGAGGACCAAGAGGTGGCCTTATTATGATGGGTAAAGATTTTGAAAACCCATTTGGAATCAAACTAAAATCTGGAAAAGTACGGATGATGTCTTCATTGTTAGATTCTGCCATTTTCCCTGGAAACCAAGGCGGGCCTTTGGAGCATGTGATTGCTGGAAAAGCAATTGCCTTTGGAGAAGCATTGACCGATGAGTTTTTAAATTATATTCTACAAGTTAAAAAGAATGCGGATGCGATGGCCAAAGCCTTTGTAAAACGCGACTATCATTTGATTTCTGGTGGAACGGATAATCATATGATGTTAATTGATTTAAGAAACAAAAACATTACTGGAAAAGATGCCGAACAAGCGCTTGTAAAAGCGGATATTACTGTGAATAAAAACATGGTGCCCTTTGATACGCAAAGCCCGTTTGTAACGTCTGGTATCCGAGTAGGAACTCCTGCTATTACCACTCGTGGTTTGGTAGAATCCGATATGGAAACAGTTGTAGAACTGATCGATCAAGTACTTAATAATCATGAAGATGAAGCAAAACTGGAAGCAATTTCAGAACAAGTCAACACGCTGATGAGTCACCGTCCTTTGTTTGCTTAGACGTCTCTCTTAATATTTTATAATTAAGCCTCCTAATTGTATTGGGAGGTTTTTTTGTAGCCCTGCAACCTCTACATCTCTTTTACGCTAAGCTACTCCTTATAAAGGAATGTGTTGAAAGTGAGTGAGCACTTAATTTTAAATATCAAAATAAAAAGATTTTGATAGCAGCCTGTTGTTATCATTACGGAAGGTAAAAGTCCCGTATAAGTTAATCTTCAAACTCCGTGGCATTATAAGCACCTAAATCGGGTGGGGACGTGCGTGGGGTATTTGTGATATCTACATTCAGGTTTCCAGAAGTTATTCCAGCTCCTTCAGCAGGAGAACCTATAGCGATGTACAATTGATTATTGTCAGGATCTAAAAATTGAGGGTCTTTATTAAACATTACATTTTCAAAGTACGCCGTATTTGTAAAATCATATTGGGGATCTGAATAAGAATCATTTGGATCATCAAAACGGATTAAACTGTTGGTGAATTTAAAATTAAAAATTTCAGAGTTTATTTTTTCCAATAACAGTTCAGGGTTATCGTTTCCATAAATAATACAGTTGGTGAAATTTGCAGATTCTAAAGGATTTGTGAATACGGTATTTTCGGCATCTACAATAAAGTTATTGAGTAAAAGTGCTGGAAACTGTCTAAAACTGGTACTCCAGTAGTTTGCGATGGTCGAGTGCGTGAAATTATAATTGCCTCCGTAGGTGCCTGCAAAGGAGGACACTCCACTGGTATTAAGCACTACATTTTCTGCATTGATGGAAGTCGCTCTTCCGAGAATTCCAAAATTACTGGAGTTATAAATCTGTGAATTTGTAATTATGAGTTTTGTGGGGTCGTCTTGATTGCCATCGCTCACAATTCCCACAGTTGCATTTTTTATCGTTGTATAATTGATGCTGTTATTAACACTGCCATTTATCAACCAAATGGTTTCCCATTGGCCAGGAATATCTTCGTATAGCGGTTCTAAACGGTCCCCTTGAATAATAACTTGATTTTCTAACAGATCGGGATCTAAACTCGGTGAACCGTTAATTTGTAAAGACGCATTATTGGTAATAAAAAGTCCAGAATTGGCATGAAAATGTACACGTGCGCCAGGGTTTATGCTAAGTGTTTTTCCGCTAGCGACAGCCGCATAACCGTAAATGACATAGGGTTTTTCGTTGGTGAAGGTCAGTTCGGAATCTTCTAAAAATCGACCTCGTACATTGGTTTCATCTTCTACGCCATCGCCATCAACATCAAAAATAAGAGTTTCAATAACCCCATTTGCATCTTTATACGGATAAATAAAATGAGCATCCTTAACTAAGGTTACCAATTCAACTTTTTGCATGTTAGGCCCACTTCCAAACTCAATCGCATCGGTGTATAAAAACTGAGTTTCAGAGGCAACCAAAGGCTGAATGTCAATCGTAGTTTCTATAAACACAAACATACTGTCTTTAGCCAAAAGCTCTACATTTTCAAATGTTTTTCCAGCGAGAGTCCCGTTTCCAATCATGCCATCAACATTCATGCGGTAATTGGAAGTTTCTCCATTACTAAGCTTGAGCGATGGAATTAAAATATCATCATCACTATTATTATACACTTTTAGGGTATAGGTACTAGAGCCTATATTTGAGAATACAGTATCTAAATAGACCGTGTCTTTTGAAAAGCTCAGTTGACCTGTACTAGGAGTAAATTCGAAATCTTGGCGGCAAGAACTCCAAAAAATGAGGATAAAAAAACTTAATATAAAATATAGGGAACGTCTCATACAGTGTACTGTTTTTGTAAAAATATAACTTTTCAAACTAATATATATTGTTGTGATTTACTAATTATTAAATACATCAGCAGTTACTACAATATAGGCTTCAAATACCCTCATTAATTTTTAATAATTTTTACCTCAAATAATTTATCCCAGCGTTTTCCAGTGACAAATAAAGTCTCAGTTTCAGGGTTATATGCCATCCCGTTCAAAACATCTAATCCTTGATGTTTACTAACTTTCTTTTTTAGGGCTTTAAAATCGATAACGGCTTCGATCGCTCCATTTTTTGGATTGATGATGGCAACCCCATTTTTTTGATAACGATTTGCATAAATTTTTCCATCGACCCATTCCAGTTCATTCAGGTTAGTCAACTTTCCTCTGTTGGTGTAGGCTTGGATCGACCCTTCTTCTGCTAGAGTGTCAGGGTTTAAAAACCAGAGGTATTCAGTACCATCGGATTTATAAAACTTTTGTCCGTCATTACACAGTCCCCATCCTTCTTTACTTTGGCCGTAATTAAAGGTTTCAATTTGTTCAAAACTATTGACATCATAGACCAACCCACGACCTTCTTTCCAAGTGAGTTGATAGATTTTATCATTTAAAACCGAAAGTCCTTCCCCAAAATAAGAAGCACTCAAATCAATATTCTCAAGAACAGTTCCATTCTTATAATCTAGTTTTCTCAGTTTAGATTCACCATATTGTCCCGTACTTTCATAAAGTTCTCCTTTATAAAATTCAAGCCCTTGTGTATAAGACGTGATGTCGTGCGGATAGGTATTTACAATTTCGTAAGTGTATAATTTTGGAGCCTCAGCATTAACTACTACAACTTTTTTGACTGCCACTTCAAATTTTGAACCATAAAAAAACTTGGCCTTTATGAGTTTTTCTCCTAAAGGTATTGTAGCCAATTCTACAGAGGGTGTTATTTCTTTGGTATCCAACGTCAATTGAACAGAATCATAATCAATTTGTTTTGGATTTAGGAGTTCAATAGAAAGCGTTTTCGCATTAGAAATAATAGTTTTGTCACTATTTATTTGGATTGAAAAGTTTGATTTTTTTGAAGTACCATTATTTCCACAAGTGAAGAATATAAGGCTAAATCCAATGAGAGTCAATAATTTGTAGGGATGCATAGTGCGTTTAAATTTTTTAGCAATTTATTTATTTATATTCAGTTAAAAAAATCATTGCGTGAATATTAAAACTTTGTATCTTTGCGGCGGCAAGTCCTACACAACTAGCTCCTGTTGAATCCTCCAGGGCGGGAACGCAGCAAAGGTAAATGGTTGTAGCAGTGTGATGTAGGTAGCTTGCCATTTTTTGTGCCCAATAGTTTCCTTAAATCTTCCTATCTTTATCTTCATATAATACTAAAGTCAATGGCAAAAATTGTTTTAATTACTGGTGGATCTTCTGGGATTGGAAAATCTGTAGGGGAGTACCTGACTACTAAAGGATTTGTGGTTTATGGAACTAGTCGATTTCCTGAAAACTATTTAGATTCGAAGTTTCCAATTCTAAAATTAGACGTCACGCAACCAGTTTCCATTTCCGAATGTGTTGCTGAATTGATTTCAAAAACCGGTCAAATTGATGTGTTGATAAACAATGCCGGGATTGGAATTACAGGGCCATTAGAAGAAATTCCAACAGAAGAAATCAAACGTAATTTTGAAACCAATTTATTTGGACCTATCAACATGATAAATGCCGTTTTGCCTTCTATGCGTTTACAGCGTTCAGGATTAATTTTGAACATTACATCTATTGCAGGCTACATGGGATTGCCCTACAGAGGTATATATAGTGCAAGTAAGGGCGCTTTGGAATTGATAACGGAATCCTACCGCATGGAGCTTAAAACTTTTAATGTTAAGATGAGTAACATAGCTCCAGGCGATTTCGCCACTAATATTGCTGCAGGACGTTACCACGCCCCTGTATTAGAAAACTCACCTTATAAAGAATCTTATGGTGCCACTTTAGATATGATGGATTCTCATGTGGATTCTGGAGAAAACCCGTTACTTATGGCGCAGGTAGTCCATAAAATCATCACCTCCAAAAACCCAAAAATTCATTATAAAGTTGGTGCATTTCTACAAAAGTTTTCAGTGGTCCTTAAGCGCATTCTTCCAGATTTATGGTTTGAGAAACTTTTAAGTCGTTTTTATAATATTTAAGACCCAACTAGGCACTTGATTTGAGCTTTTGGTAATACACAACTCTAGTTCTCGAAACAGTTTTTAAGCAAAACACTAGAGTTGATAAAACGCTGTCATTTTTTTGTAATAACTGTTGTCAGGCTTGTTATATTATGTTAATTTCGTATTCGTTAATTTAAACCAAAATAAATTATGAAATTTTTTATCGATACTGCCAATTTAGAACAAATTAAAGAAGCGCAAGACTTAGGTGTTCTTGATGGGGTCACTACGAATCCCTCATTAATGGCTAAAGAAGGCATAACGGGTTCAGAAAACATTTTGAATCATTATAAAGCGATTTGTGATATTGTTGACGGCGATGTGTCTGCAGAAGTTATTTCTACAAATTTTGATGGGATGGTTAAAGAAGGTGAAGCTTTAGCGGCTTTACATCCACAAATAGTGGTGAAACTTCCAATGATTAAAGATGGTGTTAAAGCCTGTAAATATTTCAGTGATAAAGGGATTAGAACCAATGTTACTTTGGTGTTTTCCGTTGGACAAGCTTTGTTAGCGGCCAAAGCAGGGGCTACCTATGTGTCTCCATTTATTGGTCGTTTGGATGATATTTCAACGGATGGCCTAAACTTAATTGCAGAGATTCGTTTAATCTATGACAATTATGGGTTTGCGACTGAGATTTTAGCAGCTTCAGTTCGCCATACGATGCATGTGATTGATTGTGCGAAGTTAGGAGCAGATGTCATGACAGGACCTTTAAGTTCTATTGAAGGCTTGTTGCGTCACCCTTTAACAGATAGTGGTTTAGCCAAGTTTTTAGAAGATTATAAAAAAGGAAACTAAGTCATTAGTTTTTAAAACACAATGCTATGAGACTGCCTGAAAAGACAGTCTTTTTTTAGTTATACTTTTTAAGAAGCGTTTCAAAATTTGGATCAAATAAATCTGCAGTAGCATTTAGGATAAACCCTTGTTTATCTACAATTAAAACTTTTTTGATATAGTTGATTGCCAAACGTTTTTTGGCGTAGGAAGGATCCGCAAAGCGATATTCCGTATTGATTTTAAACTGATTACCATAAAGCATATTTTTCCAAACGTTAGTATGCATTGAGTTGACATTAATCGCAATAAAATCAATCTTAGGAAAAGCGTTCTGTAAGCTTTTTACCTTAAAATGACTATTTTCAAAATGATAACGGTTCGCATTATCCCAAAAATAAATAACTGTTGTTTTATCAATTATCGTATTGATGTTTAAAGTGTTATTTTGATTATTGATGACCTCAATCGCTGGTAACGGATATCCAGATTGCAAGCCTTGTGCATTTTTAAATAAATTTTTTATGTAAATTTTGTCCTTGCTGTTCGTACTTTTTTCTAAAAAAGTCTGGTATAATATATAACTCTCGTCAATAGAATTTGAATTTGAAATAAAATTACGTGTGGTATATTTCAGTAAGTTGTTTTTTATCAAGGTATTGGTCACCAAACTATCTATAAGTTGTAGTTTTTGCATCGTATAATTCAGCTTGTGATCCTCCACATTAAAATGCGCTTTTGTTTTGATCAATTGTTCTAGAGCTAGATTATTGATGTGAGGAAATAAAAAATTGTAGTAGAGATAAAAATCCTTTAGATCAGTATCGTTGTAAACAATATCTGTTCTAAAATCATAAAAATTAGCGGGTAACTTCTTAAAACTATTGAGGTAGTTTTTTCCAAAATGACGATAAGGAAACAATTCCTTACGTGTGTAGTAATGGTATTTAATACTGGAAATTGCTATTTTTTTAAAGCGTTCTGAATTTGGATTGTTTTTCAAAAACGTTTCTAAATCTTCTATGTTTTTGGAAATTAATGTTTCAATATTTTGATGGTATGTTGTTGGAGGCTGGGAGTATAAGCTGTTGGTTTGACTGTCTTCTTGTTCCAATTTTAACAACAGATTAATCAGATAGTTATTTTTTTTTGCTCCGATGCCGTTATATACAATCGATTCGTCAAAATCAAGTGTATTAAGATGCATCATGATACTGTCGTTAGATTCCAGTAAAATGGACTGATGTTTTCCACCATGCACAAACGAATGAATCCCCGGTTTAAAGTCTGAAAAATAATGTGAAAACCGATTTTCGGTATTAAGGTATAAGGTGTCTATAGTGTTTTCTGTATCATATAAAATAACGTAATCATTGGTAGGGTTTATGATGTCGCCCCCAAAAAAAACGACACTATTATTTGGGCCAATAGTTTGGCAACTGCAGAGGATTAAAAGTCCAAAAAGGATGTATAGTGGTTTCATTTTTATATAAAGTCTCACATTTAGTATCACAAGTTTCTCAAAAATACACTATGATGGTATGTATCCTTGTTAAGGCGTTGTTAAATTACGACACTGTTTAATTTGATGAGTGGATTCATTTTTTTACTTTTGCACAAAATTATTTAAAGCATGTTATCAGTTTCAAACTTATCAGTACAATTTGGAAAACGTATTCTTTTTGATGAAGTTAATACGGCGTTCAATACGGGAAATTGCTATGGGATTATAGGCGCCAATGGTGCAGGGAAATCTACATTTTTAAAAATCATAGCAGGAGTACAAGAGCCTACTTCTGGACATGTGCATCTCGAGCCTGGGAAACGGATGTCTGTACTCGAACAAAATCACAACTTGTATGATGAGCATACAGTTTTGGAAACTGTGATTATTGGCAACAAACCGCTGTTTAAAATAAAGACCGAAATTGATGCGTTATACAACGATTATTCAGATAAAAACGCAGATCGTATAGGAGAGCTTCAAGTGAAGTTTGAAGAAATGAATGGCTGGAATGCGGATAGTGATGCCGCGTCTATGCTTTCTAATTTAGGCATCAAAGAAGAGCACCACTATACATTGATGAAAGATTTGGATGGTAAACAAAAGGTTCGTGTTTTATTAGCACAAGCACTTTTTGGTAACCCCGATGTTTTGATTATGGATGAGCCTACCAATGATTTGGATTATGAAACCATCTCTTGGCTAGAACATTTTTTGGCCAATTATGATAACTGTGTGATTGTAGTTTCGCATGACCGTCACTTTTTGGATGCGGTTTGTACCCATATTTCAGATATCGATTTTAATAAAATCAACCATTTTTCTGGAAATTATACCTTTTGGTACGAGTCGTCTCAGTTGGCTGCAAAACAACGGGCACAACAAAACAAAAAATCAGAAGATAAAAAGAAAGAATTAGAAGAATTTATACGTCGTTTCTCAGCCAATGTTGCAAAGTCCAAACAAGCCACGAGCCGAAAAAAAATGATTGATAAATTGGATGTTGCAGATATTCGTCCCTCTAGCAGACGCTATCCAGCCATTATTTTTGAACGCGAGCGCGAAGCAGGTGACCAAATTTTGAATGTTGACAAATTAGCATTTGATCTTGAAGGAGAGCCCCTGTTTTCTAAAATTGATTTTAACTTAAATAAAGGCGATAAAGTTGTAATATACTCTAAGGATTCTAGAGCGAGCTCGGCGTTTTATGATATTGTTAATGGCAATCTAAAGGCAAAATCAGGGGACTTTCTTTGGGGGGTCACAACATCTCAATCGTATTTACCCTTGGATAACAGTAGTTATTTTAAAAACGCTATGAATTTAGTAGACTGGCTACGCCAATGGGCCAAAACCGAAGAAGAACGCGAAGAAGTTCACATTCGTGGGTTTTTAGGAAAAATGATTTTTAGTGGAGAAGAAGCCCTCAAACAATCCAACGTCTTGTCGGGTGGCGAAAAAGTGCGTTGCATGCTCTCTCGTATGATGATGATGCGTGCCAATGTCCTCATGCTCGATGAACCTACCAATCACTTGGATTTGGAAAGTATCACTGCATTTAATAATTCCTTAAAAAACTTTAAGGGAACGGTATTGTTTACAACCCATGATCATGAGTTTGCGCAAACCTTGGCCAATAGAGTCATTGAGCTGACGCCTAAGGGCGTAATTGACCGTTACACCACCTTTGATGAGTATATGCAAGATCCTAAGATTAAGGCACTGAGAGCGAAGATGTATGGGTAGGAGGTAAGCTTATGTGTGCAGTGCTTATTCGTTCTATTTTTTTTATATCCCGCTAAGTCAGGAGACTTTGCGGAGCGGGGTAAGGAGGTAAGCTTATGTGTGCAGTGCTTATTCGTTCTAATTTTTTTTATATCCCGCTAAGTCAGAGACTTTGCGGAGCGGGAGATAGTCGAATCCGCCGTAATTGCGGTTATACATTGTTGTAACACGTTTATTTTCTCCATTCTGTATTAAATTCAGATATTAAAAAGGTATTGATTAACTCTCCGTTAAATAAATGTTCATTGGTAAATAAAGCATAAATCAGAATATCTTTTCCAACGCTAACCTCATCTAGAAAAGGCTCAATAAGTTGGTTTTGTATAGGCATCCAAAAAGTTAAATCTCCAACTTTAATTTCTATTTCTTGAGATACAAGGTCATCAATAATTTCAGGTTTACCAGTTCTTAATTTTAGTACATTCTTTATAGATGATTTAGTTTTAGGTTTGACATTTCTTTTATTCCCCGTGTACTTTCCTAAAAAGCGAAAGGATTCCATAGCTGAATAATATTGAGCCATAGACGTATCCGATTCAACTTTTTTTGCATATGTCTTTTCGGATTCTATTAATTTTTTTACATCGATAAGTTTGTATTTAGCGTCCCAATCTTCAAATCCACTTTGAGATAATGAAATTGAGGTTATTAGAATACTTAGAATGGTTAATTTTATTTTCATTAGTGTGCTTTTAATGTGTTACAACGTCCCGCTAAACGCATTGAGGTTCTGGATTTTAGGTTTTACGAGTTTACTCGAAAAACCATATAATACAATAAGAACCTTATCAAATTGCGCTTTAGCATGTGACCCATCCATTGATTTCAGGGTTTGTATAAGCTCTTGGTCATAAGAAAAAGAAACTTTTACGATAGATTCATTGCGAAGAGTACTCGGAAGTAGCTGCAGGTTTTTCATGAATTAAGAACAGATTTGGGTGCTGTTGATGATCAAATATAGTAAAAAAATATATAAGCTAACAGAATGAAGTCTTAAGTTTTTATTTATGGATTTCTATGTTTTTTAGGAGTATCATAAAATTCAACGCTATAAAAATCAAGCTATTACTATACATTCCACTCATAAAAGTTACAGTCTGTATTCAGCTCAAATCCTGTTTTTGGATATAAATTATTACCTATCAAATTTGATTTTTCGGTTTCTAAATACATTCCACACGCATTGGATTTTAAGACAAGTTCTTTAGCCTTATCGATTAATGCAATAGAAACCCCTTTGCCTCGAAACTCCGGATGCACAAACAAATCGTTGAGCAACCAAAACTTTTTCAGTCGTGTGGACGAAAAAAGGGGGTACAATTGGACAAATCCAATTAATTTAGTTTCAGCGTTTTCAGCTACAAAAATTTCAGAATCCTTATTAGAAATACGGTTGTTCAAAAAAGCCTTGGCTCCCTTAAGGTCTGTTGTTTTGCTGTAAAACATTCTATAGGCATCAAATAATTCAGACACAGAGTCTACATCTTTAGAGGTGGCTTTTCTATACTTCATTTTGATAGGTTTTAGTTTCAAATAAATATAACAAAAAAAAGCACTCCCGTGGGAATGCTTTTTAATTATATATGAAAAATTTAGGTGTTAGCTATTCAGCATTACAGGCATGACCAACATCGTCACCGTTTCACCTTCATCTAATCCATCAATAGGGGTTAGAATACCAGCTCGGTTAGGCATACTCATTTCTAATTGCACATCATCGGCATTAAGGTTGCTTAACATTTCAGATAAGAAACGGGAGTTAAATCCAATTTGCATGTCATCGCCTTGATAGTCACAGGTCAAGCGTTCCTCGGCTTTGTTGCTGTAATCAATATCTTCGGCAGAAATATTAAGTTCGGCTCCAGCTATTTTTAATCGGATTTGATGTGTTGTTTTATTTGAAAATATAGAGACTCGTCGCACAGAATTCAAAAACTGGTTACGACTGATTGTTAAATGGTTTGGATTCTCTTTAGGGATCACAGCTTCGTAGTTTGGATACTTACCATCAATCAAACGACATATTAATACCGAATTTTCAAACGAAAATTTAGCGTTAGAATCGTTATATTCAATGGTCACATCGTCATCACTTCCGGCTAAAATCCCTTTCAACAAGTTCAATGGTTTTTTTGGCATGATGAATTCGGCAGTTTCATTGGCCGAAACATCTGTGCGCGAATATTTTACGAGTTTGTGAGCATCAGTAGCTACAAACGTCAAACTCTCTGTAGAGAATTGAAAAAACACGCCACTCATTACAGGGCGTAAATCGTCGTTTCCAGCGGCAAATATTGTTTTTGAAATTGCGGTAGCTAGTATATCAGATCCGATAATGGTAGTGCTTGCATTGTCCAAGGAAATGGCTTTTGGAAATTCGTCAGCACTAGCATAAGCTAGGGCATATTTTCCATCATTGGAACTAATTTCGATCGTGTTGTTTTCTTCAATCACAAACGTCAAGGGTTGTTCCGGAAAGGTTTTAAGCGTTTCCAACAAGAGTTTAGCAGGAATGGCTACACTACCTTCACTGTCACTTTCTACTTCGAGTGTAGAAGCCATAGTGGTTTCTAAGTCACTTGCAGAAACAGTGAGTTTTGAATGTTCTAATTCAAACAAAAAATTGTCTAAAATTGGCAAGGTATTGGAATTGTTAATTACGCCGCCTAAGACTTGAAGTTGCTTAAGTAAATATGTACTAGAAACGATAAATTTCATCAGAGATATATGTTATAAATTTAAAAAAAGGGCACTTACAAATATATCTTTTTGATGCTAAATATTAAAAGAAACTTATTAACATTAGGTTGATAGTTTTTTGAAGTTTTTTACATTACTATTTCTGTCTTAATCTTTGAAAAAATTAATAGTAATAGTATCCATCATATCCAAGCCCAACAGAGTAGAAGCACTGCCTACAGTAGCTAGATTACTTCGATATACCGCAATTTCAAGGTACTCCGAGGAATTAAAAACAACCAAGCCTTGACCTTCATCATTACGTAATTCTGGAGTAATGTTGAAATCAACAATATCACTATAGTGGTCATAAATCCGTTTAAACTTATGATTTCGAGCCGAAATTTCAAAACGCCTGCCTTTCTGAATTGATTCAAAAAAACGCTTTTTGATGTTGGTAATCACGTTGCCATAACGGTCTATATAAATTACATTACCAATCAATTGACTAGTATCATCTTTTAGTATGGGTGTAATGTTTTTTATTGGTTTTATTTGTGTGATTATTTTTCCAACAACTTCTAAGGTGCCCCCACGAGCAATATGAGCAGCAACTTTGACAAACACATCCAAAACTGGAAAGCTCGTCGAAATCTTATCATGAATATTTATTTCTACAATCTTTTGAGGATTAATTTCAGAGCAAATCATACTCATAATACCATTGTTTGCACAAATAAAGTAATGGTCATTCAGTTGCACAACAATATGTTTGTTTTCTTGACTTAACTCAGAATCCACTCCAATGATATGGATACTACCTACAGGAAAACTTTCATAACTGCTTTGAATCACATATCCAGCCTCTAAAATACTAAATGGCGAAATATTATGTGAGATATCTACCACTTTAGCTTCTGGAATTTCGGATAACAAGGCCCCTTTCACAGCTCCTGTAAAATGATCTTTTGTTCCAAAATCGGTCGTTAAAGTGATGATGGCCATTGGCTCAGTGTCTAGTTTGGTTTAAATTAAGTTCGTCAAAACTCGATCGTTATAGATATACAAACCTACACAATTTTTGTTTTAAAATTTTATTAACAGTCCTAAAAATTACACTAAATTCTAACTACTTTTATAGTATCGAATAGAATTATGAATCGACTAAATCTAACAAGCCTTTGAATGAACTAATAATTGAGTTAATTGATATCACACCAAAAGAGTTTTTTGGTGCTCAAAATAAAAATATTGAACTTTTAAAGCAGTATTTCCCAAAGTTGAAAATTGTAGCTCGGGGAACCAAAATTACTGCTTTTGGAGATGACAAACTACTAGCAGAGTTTGATAAACGCATGAAAATGCTATTGAATCATTTTCAGAAATTTAATAAACTTGATGAAAATATGATTGAACGTGTGCTTACAAGTGATTCTAAAGCCGACTACGATTCGTCTTCAAAAAGTGGAGAAGTCATAGTCCATGGCATCAATGGTCGTCTAATCAAAGCGCAAACCGCAAATCAACGTAAGTTGGTAGATAGTGTTAATAAAAATGATATGGTTTTTGCCATAGGTCCCGCAGGAACTGGTAAAACCTATACTGGAGTTGCTCTTGCGGTTAGAGCCCTTAAAAACAAAGAAGTCAAACGTATTATTTTGACGCGCCCTGCCGTGGAAGCAGGGGAGAATTTAGGGTTTTTACCAGGAGATCTAAAAGAAAAATTAGATCCTTATATGCAGCCGTTATATGATGCCTTACGCGATATGATCCCCCACGAAAAATTAGAAGGTTATATAGAAAAAGGAATCATACAAATTGCACCTTTGGCATTTATGAGAGGGCGTACCTTAGATCACGCTTTTGTGATTTTGGATGAGGGGCAAAATACGACCCATGCCCAAATGAAAATGTTTTTGACACGAATGGGGAAAGATGCTAAATTTCTTTTAACAGGTGATCCAGGTCAAATAGATTTGCCACGACGCACCATTTCTGGACTTAAAGAAGCCCTTCTTATATTAAAAGATATAGAAGGCGTAGGCATGATATTTTTAGATGATAAAGATGTTATTCGTCATAAACTGGTCAAAAAAGTAATTGAAGCCTATAAACATATTGAAAACAGAGATTAAAACCAACACATGAGTCATACCATTACCGATACAAATTTTAAATTTCCAGGACAATCAAATTTTTATAAAGGAAAAGTTAGAGAAGTCTATACCATTAACAATGACCTTTTGGTGATGGTTTCCACGGATCGTTTGTCTGCGTTTGATGTAGTGATGCCTAAAGGTATTCCTTACAAAGGTCAAATCCTTAACCAAATTGCCACCAAGATGATGGCAGCAACGGCAGATATTGTTCCCAATTGGCTTATAGCTAATCCTGATCCCAACGTTGCCGTTGGACACTCTTGTGAACCCTTTAAAGTTGAAATGGTCATTAGAGGCTATATGTCAGGTCATGCTGCTCGTGAATATAAATTAGGAAAACGATCACTTTGTGGCGTATCCATGCCCGAAAGAATAAAAGAAAATGACGCTTTCCCCACGCCAATTATCACTCCTGCAACCAAGGCAGAAATGGGCGATCATGATGAAGATATTTCCAGAGAAGATATTATAAAACGTGGTATCGTTTCTGAAGCCGATTACGTGGTTTTAGAAGACTATACTCGAAAACTATTTCAAAGAGGATCAGAAATTGCTGCATCTAGAGGATTGATTTTAGTGGATACAAAATATGAATTTGGCAAAACAAACACTGGAAAAATTGTTTTGATCGATGAAATTCACACCCCAGATTCGTCGCGCTATTTTTACGCCGATGGTTATGAGGAGCGTCAAGCTAATACTGAACCCCAAAAACAACTCTCAAAAGAATTTGTACGACAGTGGCTAATAAGTAATAACTTTCAAGGACTTGACGGACAAACCGTGCCAGTAATGAGTGATGAGTACATTAATACCGTTAGCGAGCGCTACATTGAATTATATGAAAACATTACGGCTGAGCCATTTGTGAAAGCAGAGGTATCTGATATTCAATCCCGAATAGAGACCAATGTTATTAACTATTTAAAGACTTTATAAAGGTTTTTAGCTCAAACGCTTGTCGTCTAAAAAACCCATACACTTGTGTATTGGGTTTGATAATATAAATTGAGATCAAACTCACGACTATTAAAAAACAAAAAGCACCTAGTATTGCATCCATTGGTGTTAAATTTTTACCAATAATTCTTTTGATGCCCCACCCTGTAAAACTCCCGTAGAGTAGTATAAAATGTACCACATAAATAGATAAAGTTTTTTGTCCAATTTTTAAAACAACAGGATGTCTTAAGTAGACTTCTAAAGCGTAGAATAGTCCAAATAAAATTAAAACATTTCCTAGGCGAACAAATAAATAGTTATAATTAGCTACTTCGGAGAGGAGTGTAAAATCGGTTTGGACTGCAAGCCAATGTAATAGGCTGGAAGCCCCATAAACTAACGCAATACCCACAACAAAAAAACTACTGACAATAACAATTTTGAATCGCGGCCGTATCAAATACCTATAAAATAAAGTTGCAATAAAGCCTCCATAAGCCACATATCCAAACCAAGGCGCTAAATTAAATACAGATCCATGTGATTTTGAAAGATAGTTAGCAAACAGTAATGGAATCCCCTTTGCTTCGTAAGATCTGTATAGCGGTTCGCAAAGAAAAATTACCGTTCCCAAACAAAACATTAGAATAGAAAATAATAAGGTCTTTTTTTGACTGAGTATATACAGGCCAACAATCAAAATTAATGAAACGCCAATTATTTGTAATACATCAATGACTAAAAAATAAGTACCAAAAGATCCCGTGAGCCATCTCAATAAAGGAATTCGTAGTGCATATCCAATTCCAATCAACATTAAGCCTCTAACAACGCCTCTTCGCATCCGGTAGTTAAGTTTACCTTTTGCTTTAGCTTTGATTAATAAATAGGTGAAAATTAAACCTGAAATTGTAAAAAATACCGGAGCCGTAATCCCTCTAAAATACTGCCATATCGAGTACGCCATATTATTAGGGTCTCTATATTCAATAGCTAAGAGTGTGTCTATAAAGTGCCCTTGCAGCATCATTAAAATTGCAAACGCGCGAATAGCATCAATAAAATAGAGACGGTTTAATTGCAAAAGTTAAATTGGTTAGAATGCAAAGTTAGTTTATAATTTTAACATGAAATCATTGAAATTATTAAATCGATGAGCTTTATTTCTTAAAATTTCTTAGATTTACTTCCAAATTGTACAGTAATGATTGCATATCAGCTTAAAAATTTCGAAGTTTATACAAATAGTTATAAAAATTCAGTTGAAAATCCAGAAGCGTTTTGGGGTGAAATTGCCAAAGATAATTTCACATGGAAACGCCCTTGGAGTAAAGTTTTAGAATGGGATTTTTCAACTCCCAAAGTCAGTTGGTTTGAGGGGGCTCAACTTAACATTACTGAAAATTGTATTGACCGTCATCTAGAACATAACGGAGATAAAACGGCTATTTTATTTGAACCTAATAATCCTAAGGATCCATCAGAGGCGATTTCTTATAAGCAATTACACAAACGCGTTAATAAGTTTGCAAATGTATTGAAAACTAAAGGCATTCAAAAAGGTGATCGGGTTTGTATTTATTTACCGATGATTCCGGAATTAGCCATTTCAGTATTAGCTTGTGCTCGAATTGGAGCGATCCATTCTGTTGTGTTTGCTGGGTTTTCAGCTAATGCTTTGTCTTCACGGATAAACGATAGTGATTGTAAACTACTTATCACCAGTGATGGTGGATATCGAGGTGCAAAGACGATTGATTTAAAATCGATTGTGGATGCTGCAGTATTGGACTGTATAGGAATAGAATCGGTTCTTGTTGTAAAACGAATATACACAGATATTCCGATGGTTCCGGGCAGAGATTTTTGGCTACAACCACTTTTAGATACTGCTTCAGAAGTATGTGAAGCATCCGTGATGGATGCTGAAGATCCCTTATTTATATTATATACATCTGGCTCTACAGGACAGCCCAAAGGAATGGTACATACCACAGCAGGCTATATGGTTTATACGGCCTATACGTTTAAAAATATTTTTCAGTACGAACCAAATGACATTTATTGGTGTACAGCTGATATTGGGTGGATTACGGGGCACAGTTATATTGTATATGGACCGCTTTTAAATGGCGCCACAACGGTGATGTTTGAAGGGGTACCTAGTTATCCCGATTACGGACGGTTTTGGTCCATTGTCGAAAAACACAAGGTGACCCAGTTTTATACGGCACCCACTGCCATTCGCGCTTTAGCAAAACAAGGCTTAGAGCTCGTGAGTCCATACGATTTATCGTCTTTAAAAGTTTTAGGTACTGTTGGAGAACCCATTAATGAAGAAGCTTGGCACTGGTATAACGATCATATTGGAAAACGTAAATGTCCGATTGTGGATACATGGTGGCAGACAGAAACGGGCGGCATTATGATTTCTCCGATTCCGAATAGTTTTGAAGGAAAGCCAGCCTTTGCAACCTTGCCATTTGTAGGAATTCAACCTGCTTTAATGGACGATAAAGGTGTGGAAATTGAAGGTAATTCTGTGGAAGGGCGTTTGTGTGTTAAATTTCCTTGGCCCTCAATGGCACGTACGATTTGGGGAAACCATCAACGTTATAAAGAAACCTATTTTTCTGCCTATGATCAAAAATACTTTACAGGTGATGGTGCACTTAGAGATGAAAACGGTCACTACCGCATTACAGGGCGTGTGGATGATGTGATTATTGTCTCTGGTCATAACTTAGGGACTGCACCCATAGAAGATGCTATTAACGAGCATCCAAACGTATCTGAATCGGCTATCGTAGGATATCCGCATGACATTAAGGGCAGCGCTTTATATGGGTATGTGACGCTTAAAAATTCGGACGATATAAATGACACTCTAAAAGCTGAAATCAATCAACTCATTAGTAAGCAAATAGGCCCTATAGCGAAGCTCGATAAAATTCAGTTTACTACTGGTCTTCCAAAAACACGCTCTGGAAAAATAATGCGCCGTATTCTTCGAAAAATTGCGAGTAATGATACATCTAATTTAGGAGATATTAGTACTTTATTAAATCCCGAAGTTGTGGAAACTATCATGAAAAATTCACTTTAAATACATACAATCTCATGAAAACTAATTTAGTCTATATCATTCTTTTTGGATTACTATTATCGGCTTGTAAAACAGAAATTAAAACCTCTATTTCTACTTCAACATCAAACTACTTAGACAGTTCTGAAAAAGAAGATCAGTATTTAGGCGGCATTAAAATGATTCCAATATCTACTCCAAAAGGCGAATTCAATGTGTGGACCAAACGGGTTGGTAACCATCCAACTATGAAAGTTCTACTCTTACATGGTGGACCTGGACTGACGCATGAAATCTATGAAAGCTTTGATGGGTATTTTCCAAATGAAAATATTGAATACTACTATTATGATCAACTAGGTTCGTATTATAGTGATCAGCCAAAGGATTTATCCTTATGGGATTTAGATCGTTTTGTGGAGGAAGTGGAGCAAGTGCGAATTGCTTTAGGGCTAACAAATGATAACTTCTATTTGTACGGGCAATCTTGGGGCGGAATTTTAGGCATGCAATATGCCTTGAAATATCAGCAGCATTTAAAAGGGTTGATTATCTCTAATATGGTTCCCTCAATCCCTGATTACCAAAAATATTCGGATGAAGTTTTAGCGCCTAAATTAGACCCAGAGGTATTGAAAGAAATCATGTCTTTTGAAGAAAAAGAAGATTACTCAAACGAACGTTATATGGAGTTAGTGATCAATAATTACTATACCGAACATATCCTTCGTTTGCCTGTCTCGGAATGGCCAGAACCTCTAAACAGAAGTTTTAAGCACATAAACCATGATGTTTATGTGACCATGCAAGGGCCTAGTGAATTTGGGATTAAAGGGGATGCGAACTTAAAATATTGGGATGTGAAGGCTGATTTACACAAAATCACAGTACCGACTTTGAGTATTGGTGCCACGCATGACACCATGGATCCCGCACAAATGAAATTCATCGCTGAAGAAGTTCAAAATGGACGATTTTTATTGTGTCCTAACGGCAGTCATCTATCTCAATTTGACGATCAAAAAATATATTTTGAAGGCTTGATTAAGTTTATCAAAGATGTGGATGCTGGAGCGTTTTAAATTGTACGTTCCATAGGTTTGTTGAGAAGGAAAATCACCATAGATGCAAAGCCGCATATAGTAAACCCTAAAAACAACGGCCAGACGGTGGTGCTCACATAAGCCCCTATAACGCTTGCAATACCAACACCCATTACTGTAGAAATGAATCCATTGATGGCTGCACCCACGCCGGCAATATGTCCGATGGGTTGCATTGCCAAGGCTCTAAGGTTTCCAAACAAAAATCCAACTGAAGTAAATTGTAAGGCAAAAAATGTGAGTAGTACCCATAAAGGTGGATTTACTTGATTATAAAATAATACCACATATAAAAGGGAACTCAGCATATAAGCAGCTAAGGAAACCAAGGCAATGCGTTTCATGCCGATACGGACTACATATACGCCGTTGAGGTAGGTCGCAAATCCAACACCCACCGCCAAACTGGCAAAAATTAATGGGAAGTCGTCTCCTAAGTTGTATTGTACTTCAAAAATGTATTGAGTGGTGCTCAAATACACCATAAAGGATCCGGTAATAAACCCAGAAATTAAGGTGAAAGCCAACGCTTGTTGGTGCTTAAAAAATTCTATAAACCCAGAAATTAAGGTTGCACTTCTAAAAGGAATCCGATTCGAAACTGCTAACGTTTCAGGTTGCCGTTTCCAAAACCAAAAAATGACTAAAATGCCGAGGCCTAACTGCACATTAAAAATGGCTTGCCAATTGTAAGCGAACATTAAAAACTGCCCTAAAGTAGGCGCGATGATAGGGATGAGAATAAATATCATGACAATAAACGACATGACTTTGGCCATATAATCGCCTTCATACGAATCGCGAATCATGGCAATACTTAAAGTGCGTGGCGATGCCAATCCAATACCTTGCAGAATACGTCCAGCGATTAATATCTCGTAGCTGTTTGTGTTTACACAGATAATACTCGCCACTGCAAAAACTAGAAACCCTACATAAATAATCGGTTTTCTGCCATAACTATCAGATAATGGGCCAAAAATCAGTTGCCCAAATCCCAATCCAAGAAAAATCATGGTAATCAATAACTGATGGTCTTGAGTATTAGTGACCCCTAAGTCTGTACCAATTACAGCGAGAGCAGGAAGGATGCCATCAATAGACAAGGCGACTAAAGACATTAGTAGCGCCATGATGGCTATAAACTCAATTTTAAGAGTGGGTTGATTTTGCATTCGGCAAAACTACAGTTAATTATAGGATTTTTAACACCGCATCCATCACAAATTGGTAATAGCGCATATCGGCAGGGACAATATCATAAGTGGGGTGTTTTTGTAGCATGCAGATTTGGAGTTCATCAAAAGAAAACAATTGCACGGCATCCACCTCCGTTTCTTGAATGCGGAGTTGAGAAACAGGAGTTTCCAATTTCACTAAAAACACATGTTGAAATTCGCAGTCTATAATGCCATTATCGAACCGATTGGTGTTTTTCCGGATGTCTAGAGGTGTTAAGTCAGCTTCTTGTATATCCAATCCAATTTCTTCTTTGACTTCTCGTAAAGCGCCCTCTAGGATCGATTCTCCAGCAGTGACATGACCAGCTACAGATACGTCCCAAAACCCTGGATAGGTTTCTTTTGTGAGACTTCGTTTTTGAAGTAATAGCGCAGGAGCAGGCGTATAAAACCACACATGTACCGTTGGATGGAACCACCCGTTACGGTGGGCTTCACCTTTCAAGCTCGTTTGTCCTGTTGGTTGTCCATCAGCACTCCAAATGTCTAAAAATTCGTCCACTACTAATTAGTCAAAGTACGAAAATGTTTCGCCGTCTTTAATGTTTAATAAGGTTTCATAAATCATTTTAATGACATTTTCAACATCATCACGGTGCACCATTTCTACAGTGGTATGCATATATCGTAATGGTAATGAAATCAACGCTGAAGCCACGCCACCATTACTATACGCAAAGGCATCAGTATCTGTACCCGTTGCTCTGGATAGTGCAGCACGTTGAAAGGGGATTTTATGGGTTTCGGCGGTTTCAGTAATTAAATCCCGTAATTTTTGTTGTACTGCTGGCGCATAAGCGATCACAGGACCTTTGCCCATTTCACAATGGCCTTGGGTCTTTTTTTCAATCATTGGCGTGGTGGTATCATGGGTCACATCCGTAACAATAGCCACATTGGGTTGAATGGTATGTGTGATCATTTCAGCACCGCGTAAACCAATTTCTTCTTGAACGGAGTTTGTAATGTATAAACCAAAAGGAAGTGTTTTTTTATTTTCATGTAATAAACGTGCGACTTGAGCAATCATAAAACCACCCATTCGGTTGTCCAATGCACGGCATACAAAATGATCTTTATTTAGAACGTGGAAGGTGTCTGGATAGGTGATAACACAGCCTACATGAACGCCTAATTTATCAACGGCTTCTTTGGTTTTACAGCCAATATCAATAAAAATATTATCAAGTTTTGGCGCTTGTTCTTTTGCTGCGCTACGCGTATGAATTGCCGGCCAACCAAAAACACCTTTAACAATCCCTTTTTTGGTATGAATATTGACAATTTTACTAGGAGCTATCTGATGGTCACTTCCTCCATTTCGGATGACATAAATAAGTCCGTCATCAGAAATATAGTTGACATACCATGAAATTTCATCGGCATGACCTTCAATCACCACCTTAAATGTTGCATCTGGATTTATAACGCCTACCGCTGTTCCGTAGGTATCCGTAATGAAAGTATCTACATAAGGTTTTAAATAGTCCATCCATAGTTTTTGACCGTCCCATTCGTAGCCTGTTGGAGCTGCATTGTTGAGATAATCTTCTAAGAATGTAAGTGCATTTTTATCTAGGATCGTATTCTTTGCCATTTTGAATTTAATTTTGGTTAAAAATAGCAATTATGAATGATAATCACACATAGATTAAGGCATATTTTGTAAGTTTGAGCATCTACAAGTAAAGTTAGTTATGAAGTTGATTTGTTGCATTCTATTTTGGTTCCCTGTTCTCATTATTGGGCAGTCGTTTCCTGTTCAAAAAGATTCGATTCCAGAAAACTATTTAATTATTGTTGGAGATACTATTACTAACGACGCTATTAATTTAAATGAGGTTCAGATCCTTCCAAAATTAAAGTTCAAATCTTCTGAATCGAGGCGACGATATTTAATCTTACAACGTAAAACCATCAAAGTATATCCCTATGCCAAATTAGCTGCGGAACGTTTGGACAGCATGAATAAGTATATGGTAAATATAAAGAGTAAGCGTAAACAGAAGAAATACACACGTATGGTTCAAAAGTTTGTGGAAGATGAATTTGCTGAAAAGCTTAAAAAATTCACTATTACTGAGGGGCAAATTTTAATCAAACTTATTCATCGACAGACTGGAGATACGGCTTTTGATTTAGTAAAATCTTTAAGAAGCGGATGGCGAGCCTTTTGGTATAATAATACTGCCAAAATATTTAATATGTCTTTGAAGATTCCTTTTGATCCTTGGAAAGTAGATGAAGACTTTTTGATAGAAGATATTTTACAACGGCAATTCCGAAATGGTCGGCTAGAGTATCAAAAATCATTTCATGAATTTGAGATTTATGAATTGTCCAAAAAGTGGAATCCGTAGTTCTATCCCCAAACACAGAGCATTTAGAAGCGATTTAAAATCCGTTTATCCCGCACAGATCCCGTTTGTTACGTAGAATTCCCGCTTATTACTTGAGTCTTTGTACTGTGAATTAAATGAGGTTATTTTGAATCGAATTAGATTACAAGTTTTGTTTAGTAACATTAAATTTGATTAGCCTTTTTTGCCTCAATTATTAAAACCTACAGAAATACGGTTAAGATTTAAATCTTAACCGTATTTTCATATAAAGCGTAAAAGACTTCAAACTCAATCATAGCGGCATTGAGAAATTCCATTGTAGTCTTCCAAGTTGATTTATTATGAATGGATACTGATGACGTAATGGATACATATGCTGCAGACAAGACTTTATCTTCTGAAACTTGAAAACAGTCTTCAAACTTCACTTGTGGCAAATAATCGGTTTCTAAGATTGATTTGTGGCTCAATATCCGATCCCAATACAGTTGTTGTTTAATAGGTTCCATATCAATACACAAAGCTACGTAGGCGGTTTTTGTGTCAAAATGAAACTTAAAACTAAGCCCTTTAACCTTGGTATTGTAAAGAATCCAATTTCTAGGAAACGATTTCCCAAAACTGGTCCAAAACTCTTGTCTTAGTAGTTTAGCTTCATTTTTACTAAACATAATTTTATATAAAATAAGCTAAAACAACAGCTCCAACAATCATTAAAATTTTATTCAAATTAAAATGATGTCCCTCACTACTTTCAAATAAAATGATGGTAGATATATGAAGAAACATTCCAATTACAATTGCATTTATACTATAAATAAGGGTAGGAGATATACTTAATATTTCGGCAGAAATAGCGCCTAATGGAGTCATCATTGTAAATATGAAAAGAAACAAAACAACCTGAGAGGTTTTTAATTTTGATTTGATGAGATAGGTGGTGATTAATATTGCAATAGGGATTTTATGGATAACTACGCCAATAATAATATTATGATGATCTTTTAGAGGGAAGCCCTCAAGAAATGAATGTATGCCAAGGCTTACAAATAAAAACCAGGGGAAGTCAGTATTTGATTCGTGGTGGTGTAAATGGCCGTGTTCGGCGCCTTTTGAATAGAATTCAAGAAGGATTTGCAACAAAATTCCACTCATAATAAATACACCAATCTTTTTGGGTTCCAATTGAAAATAAACTTCAGGAAGCAGTTCAAAAATTGTTGTAGAGAGTAAGAAAGCACCACTAAATGCTAAGAATAACTTTAGGTTTAACGGTTTAGATTTACTGTACAGGAGAACTATGACGATTCCAAATACAACTGCTAAAATAGGTGCTAAGAAACTAATCATTGGCCATGAATATTAAGATTAAACGTTTAGAAGTTTTGCTATTATAGGGCTCTAATTTATAGTTTCCAAAACAGTCTAACAAATGTAAGCCTGCTTTTGAGAGCATTGTTTCAAAATCATGAAACGTAAACGCTCTAACTTTCTCTTGAAAATGATAGGTTTTATCGGTATCAGTTACTTGAATATCTTTAGTAATAAACCCATCAATATGGGAACGCTTCAATTTGAAGGTTAGATTTTCTGTTTCAAATGTATTTTCTGCAACTAAATTTTCAATCACAACAGGGCTGTTCATGAAATCGATGACTCCAATGCCGTTTTGTTTTAAACTCGATTTAATGGTTTGGATCACTTTAATATTATCAACTTCCTGCTCAAAATAGCCAAAGCTGGTGAATAAATTTAAAACCACTTCAAACTGGTTCGGATATGAATTTCTCATGTCATGCACATCAAAATGCAAAGTACTTGATTCATGTGCCTTCGCCAGCTCGATGCTATTTTTGGACAAATCCAAACCTGTAACTTTATAACCCAAGGAGTTTAGAAAAATAGAATGCCTACCTCTACCACAGGCCAAATCTAATATTGAATCGTTAGTGTTGAGATTCAAATATTTCACTAAGTTTTTGATAAAACTTTCAGCTTCTTTATAGTCTCTATTCTTATATAGTTTGTGATAATACGATGTATCAAACCAGGATTGAAACCACTTTGGATGTTCTTTTGTCATTTATTTACTTATAACTCGAACAAAAATACTGTATTTTTGTGCTTACTAAATAATTTTGATGGAGAATAATTTTAAGATGGTTGCTAAAACCTTATTTGGTTTTGAAGAACTTTTGGCTAAAGAATTAAAACAACTCGGAGCGCAAGCAGTTACAGTTGGGGTTCGCCATGTAAGTTTTGTTGGAGATAAGGGATTCATGTATAAAGCTAATTTGGGCTTACGTACAGCCATTAAAATCCTTAAACCTATTGCGAATTTTAAAGTTATTAATGAATCGGATTTATACAAAAAAATCAATGCTATTCCTTGGGAAAATTATTTAAAATCGAACGGTAGTTTAGCTGTTGGCGCGACCCTAAACGGAGAAACCTTTACCCATTCTCAATATGTGTCACTAAAAACCAAAGATGCGATTGTAGATCGTTTTAGGGATCAAACAGGAGAACGTCCAAATGTAGATTTGCGATTTCCAGATTTAAAAATTGATATTCACATTGATCGTCATTTTTGTACGGTCTCTTTGGACAGTTCGGGGGAATCTTTACATAAACGTGGTTACAAAGTAGCAACCAATATCGCTCCTATAAATGAAGTTTTGGCAGCAGGATTAGTCATGCTTTCGGGATGGGATGGTCAAAGTGATTTTATGGATCCCATGTGTGGGTCGGGAACTGTTCTTGTTGAAGCTGCCATGATCGCATGTAATATTCCTCCAAATTTAATGCGTAACGAGTTTGGTTTTGAACGTTGGGAAGATTGGGATGTTGATTTGTTTGAGAAAATTGAAGAATCACTTCTAAGTAAAACTCGTGATTTTCATCATAAAATTATGGGGTTTGACAAATCGCCCAGTGCTGTAGAAAAAGCTATTCAAAATGTTGAAAATGCGAAGTTGGAAGATTTTATTTATATAAAACACGAAGATTTTTTCAAAACCCAAAAAGGTGGAGAAGCACATTTACATATGGTTTTTAATCCCCCGTATGGCGAACGATTAGATATTGAAATGGAAAGTTTTTACGGCTCTATTGGCACAACGCTTAAGCACAAGTATCCAGGAACTCATGCTTGGATGATTTCGTCAAATTTAGAAGCTTTAAAGCATATTGGACTAAGACCCTCTAGAAAAATCAAACTATTTAATGCAAAATTAGAATCTCGATTCGTGAAGTATGAAATGTATGCGGGAACAAAAAAAACGCACAAGCTCGAGGCAAAAGATGATTAATTTAACAGTCCTCGCTTATTCATTCTAAACGTATACCAAACTAAAAACACCCCAATAATTGTGGTGGCTATAGGCAAAATCAAGTTTAGTCCACTTATCTTCATATAGTCTTGAATGAAAAAGTTAAATATTTGTTGTGTGCAAAGTCCAATTAATGATACCACGAAAAGCAGTAGTGCTATTTTTTTTTTAAATAACAAACTAACAGCTCCAAATACGCCTGAGAAAACAGCTGTTGCAAATGCAGCAGTTACCCAAACGGGGAGATTATTAAAGTAATTCTGTTCGGGTTTGCTAAGTGTGCTAATAATATCTTGATTCATAAAGGCTTGACTCAAATAGGCGAATACTCCTAAAAGGTTCCACAATATTGCGATAACACTAATAATCCAAAATTTAATAGAAGGTTGCTTTGAGTAGGAGTTCATAATTTGAAAAGGATTTTTTTAAACTTAACATTTTTTAATAGAATTACAAAATTTTTCCAAACTTTGTTCGCCTTTTAAACCACATTTAATTAGAATTGAAATTAAATAAATATTTTTTAAGATAAATTCTTTATATACCTAATAAAGGACGTACTTTTGCAAAAATCATCCATTTTTAATTATGCTTTCCATTTCAGAACAAGAAGAACGTAAAACAGGAAAAGAACTCTATAGCTACCAAAAAGGGGCAATCCAAAAGATATTTCAATGTTTTGAAACTGCCGCAGATGACTACCATCTGTTGTATCAGTTACCAACAGGTGGGGGTAAGACGGTTATCTTTTCAGAAATTGTGAGTCAATACTTAAAAACACACAAGAAAAAAGTGTTGGTAATGACACACAGAATAGAACTTTGTAAGCAAACATCAACTGTTTTGACAGAATTTGGAGTTCAAAATAAAGTCATTGATAGTAAAGCTAATCTAGAAGATCAATCTAAGTTTGATTGCTTCGTGGCAATGGTTGAAACGTTAAATAATCGACTAAAAGATAACAAGTTAGATATTTCAGATATTGGGCTAGTTATTATTGATGAGGCACATTATAATTCATTTACAAAACTTTTTAAATTTTTTGAGAAATCATTTATTTTGGGCGTTACAGCTACACCATTAAGTTCTAATGTAGAGCTTCCAATGGCTGATAATTATAATGAACTAATTGTAGGGGAGAGTATAGAATCTCTGATTGAAAATAAGTTTTTAGCTCAAGCCCAAATGTATTCCTATAATGTTGGGTTGACGTCTTTAGTTGTCGGTGCCAATGGCGATTATACGGTAAAATCTTCAGAAGATCTATATACCAATAATGAGATGTTGTCTAAATTAATGGAAGCCTATAATGAACGTTGTGAAGGTAAGAAAACACTGATCTTTAACAATGGCATTAACACGTCCTTGTTTGTATATGACTTGTTTAGAAATGCTGGCTATCCAGTAGCACATTTAGATAATACTGCTTCAAAAAAAGAACGTACTCAAATCCTAGAATGGTTTAAGAAAACACCAAATGCAATTTTAACCTCGGTAAGTATTTTAACTACAGGATTTGATGAACCTACCGTTGAATCCATTATTTTAAATCGTGCTACAAAATCACTAACCTTATACTATCAAATGATTGGTAGAGGGTCTCGTATATTAAAAAATAAAAACTCTTTTGATGTCATTGACTTAGGGAATAACTTCCATCGTTTTGGACCTTGGGGGAGTACAAACTTAGATTGGCAACGTATATTTAAGTATCCGAACTACTATTTGGATGGTGTTTTGAGTGATGAAGAACTCGAAAGTAATTTTATTTATCAAATGCCGGATGACATTAGGGTTTCATTTTCCAATTCAAAAGACGTATATTTTGATGTCAATAAAACATATATACAGTCGATTCGAAGTGGTGAATCCTCTAAAGTGGTTTTGAAACGCTCTATTGAACAACATGCGACTATTTGTATCGAAAATAGTGAAGATGTATATGATGCTCTGGATTTAGTAAAGCTTCTAGCAGATGATATTGATTTCCGAATTCATCGCTATTCAAAATGTATTAGTAAAAGCACACATAACTTTTTGGCATGGCTTAAAGACGATTATAAGAAAAAACTAAGAGCATATTTAAGAGAAAATTTTGATGAAATTTCCGAGTCAATTCATAAGGTTTAATTGTCATAACTATGCTTTATCCTCTATTTTTAATTACACTTATGACTATGTTGCAATCTCCAAGTATGATTTTTAATTTTGAACCTGGCTGTTCTACCAAAGGATGGCAAGTTGTCGATGACCGTGTCATGGGTGGGCGATCACAAGGTACATTTACCGTTAATTCCAAAGGGGTTGGTGTATTTGATGGCTATGTAACTACTGAAAACAATGGCGGTTTCTCGTCGCTTCGATATGATTTTGAAGGTCTTAAAACAAGCGGATTTACTTTTATTGTTTTAAAATTAAAGGGCGATGGAAAACCTTATCAATTTAGATTAAAAAGTTCTAATGTTCAACGTCATTCTTATATTTATACGTTTAATACTACAGGCTTAGAAGAAGAAATAAGTATTCCTCTAAACGAGTTTTCGCCTAGATTTAGAGGGAGAACACTAGATCTTCCTAATTTTGACGCCGATCAAATTGAACAAATCGCATTTTTAATTGGAAACAAAATAAAAGAATATTTTAGTTTAGAAATTAAAAGTATTTCATTGAGGTAGATACTTTTTAAAGTTTTCAAAAAATGGATGTAATTTTTAGATAAAAATTTTAAAACACTAAGCTTGGTTTATCGTTCCGAAATTATAAGGACTCTTTTAGTCACTTTATAATAAATTGGAAATAAGTAAATTAAATAGTGTTGTTTCTATTATAAGATTGTATCTTTGCAAAAATATTATAAATTTAATTACACTATTATGAGTAAAGGAACAGTAAAGTTTTTCAATGAATCTAAAGGATTTGGATTTATCACTGAAGAAGGAGTTGAAAAAGATCATTTTGTACACATT
>Ga0209533_1000504_pt1 | contig 37706 bp, 39 predicted proteins | sample COG_04_FD_184748 | JGI IMG/M metagenome (GOLD analysis project Ga0209533, IMG submission 184748) | Pelagic Microbial community sample from North Sea - COGITO 998_met_04 (SPAdes) (version 2) | ecosystem: Environmental > Aquatic > Marine > Neritic zone/Coastal water | place: Helgoland, sampling...
AGCACTTAACTCTTCAGTATTATGCTCAATAGTCACTTTAACCATTGCAGCTTGACCAAATGAAAATTTTGAAAAAGAAATGATGCTTAAAACAAACAGAAATAACTTGGAGTTAATTTTCATTTAGTAAAGTTTAAGACTACTTTAATAGATTAAAATGAGGGATTTATTTCTTCTTAGAAATCTTTTTAAACTTAAGTTTAACAACACCAATAATTGCTTCTTTGATAATGGAAACATCCATTTTAGAGGTTCCAAACTCTCTGTCTTTAAATGTAATAGGAACTTCTTTGGGTTTAAAGCCTAACCTAATTGCTGTATATTTCATTTCTATTTGAAATGCATATCCAATAAATTTTATTTTATCTAAATCCATTGTTTCTAGCACTTTTCTAGAGTAACATATGAATCCGGCAGTGGTATCTTTTACTTTCACCCACAATATAATACGTGAGTATAATGAGGCCATTTGCGAAAGAAATAATCTCTTTTTATCCCAATTGCTTACTGCACCTCCCTTGACATAACGTGAACCTATAGAAAAATCGTATCCATCTTTGGCACAAGCTTTATACAATTCTGGTAACTTATCTACAGGGTGAGAAAAATCAGCATCCATTTCAAAAATGAAATCGTACCCTTTTTCTAATCCCCATTTAAATCCATGAATATAAGCAGTTCCTAAACCTAATTTTCCTTCACGCTCTTCTATATGAAGAGATTCTGGAAATTCTTTTTGAAGATTTTTTACGATTTGGGCAGTTCCATCTGGCGAACCGTCATCCACAATTAACACATGAAAATCTTTAGTAAGTCCATGAACTGTTCGGATCATTTTTTCAATGTTCTCCTTTTCGTTATATGTTGGTATGATTACTAAACTGTCTGACATGATTCTAAATGCAAATCAAAGATAGGATTTTGTATCTGTTTAGAAAAACAAATGGTATCAATTTAACATTAATTAAGGTAGTCAACCGGAATTTCGCATACTGGGATAGGAACCATCTTGTGTTGATTGGCTCTATTTAATTTGCGATAAATATTCAAAATGGTGGTTTGTCTCTCAGTTAATTTACTCTCATCTCCATCAAAAACCATTGCCCATTCCAATTCTGGATAACTAGCTCCTATTTGGTCCTCATCTGTTCTATCATCTCCCCACAAACCATCTGTTGGCTTTGCTTCTTGTATTTCTTCAATAACATTTAATTCTGCTGCTATATCAAAAACCTGCGTCTTCATTAAATCAGCTATAGGACTTAAGTCTACTCCTCCATCTCCGTATTTGGTAAAAAATCCTACCCCAAAATCTTCCACTTTATTTCCTGTACCTGCAACCAAATAACCATTATGCCCAGCAAAAGCATACAAAGTTGTCATCCTTAATCGAGCTCTTACATTTGCCATAGTTAGCTGATCTTGAATTTCTTTAGGAAAATCAATGCAGGTTTGATCAAAGGTTTTAGTCAAATCAACTACATCAGAGCTTACTCCAGTGAAGTTTTCTTTGAGCCAAGCTATGTGCTTGTTACTCCTCTTAAATTGATTAGGAGCTTGATGAATTGGAAGATTAAAACAAATTAGTTTTTTTCCAGTCATAGCACATAAAGTTGATGTTACAGCTGAATCTATTCCTCCGGATATTCCCAAAACGAATCCTTCAATCCCGGCTTTGGTAGCATAATCATCTAGCCATTTTACTATGTGGTTTATTACTTTATCTGTTTGCATTGTTCTAAAATTTTTGGATATAAAAGAAACACCTATGTAAAAATAGGTGTTTCTTTTAATTATTATAAACTAGTTTCTAAAATAAAACTCCCACTGTAACTTGAACCCCGTGAGCACTTATTTTTTGAGAAAATTGTTTTGATTGATCATTTATTAAATACCTTGAGTCTCCTTTTACAACATTAGTAAATCCTAAATTGTAATGGATTGCTCCAAATAAAGAAGTTCCATCAGATACTGCGTATTCTGTTCCTAAACCAACTCTTAGTCGAACTCTGATTGGCTGCATATCCTTATCCATATTTACATCAGTAATATCATTTAAGTTCGCTTTTGCATCATTGTTATTTAAATAATCTACTTCGTCTGTCACCTTAGTTCCTGTTCTAAAAGCTAAGTTTAATCCAAACTCACCAAAATAAGTCATATAACCTATCTCTTTAGTTTTCATCTTAATCCCTACAGGAATAGTTACGTAAGTACTCTTATAACTTCTTGATTTTAATTGAAGAAGGTATCCAGTAGTATCTTCTGGCACTCTTACTCCATTCTCTTCTTTTGTTTCTATAAAATCATATCTATCATTCATATAATAATATGCCTTATTAGTTTCCAAGAAATTTATCTTTCCTTTTTCATGATTTAACTCAAGACCAGAATAAAAACTAAAATTTTCGCTTAATGCATATTCTCCAGTTAGTCCCCAGTTAAAACCTAAAGTAGTTCCACCATTTTCAAATTTTTTCACGTCATCTGGTTTCATCCAGTTAAAAGAAGGAGCGATTTTTAGCCCAAAACGAAATTGACTCTGAGACACAACCCATTGAGAAATTAAGATTGTTGCTAGTAATAAGATTAACTTTTTCATTTATGTTGACTTAATATTGTTTTCAAAAATAAACAAATTATTACGATTTGAAGATTTCTTGCTCTAGTCTTTACTTGAATTTAAAATAAACAAATAGCCTTCCGTGGTTTTTACTGTCTTTATCTATCCTGTGGTATTTATTTTTGATATGCTTTTGTTCCAAAAACCGAATCACTTTTTTCTTTAATTGGCCTGATCCTTTTCCAAGAATTATTTCTACTTCCTTAATTTTCTTTTCTATTGCTTTATCAATTATCCTATTAAGCTCCTTATCAATTAAGTCACCTTTGTTATAAATATCGTGTAAATCGAGCTTTAATTTTGCCATAAGTTAAAGTTACATCTATTTTAGATTTATAAAAATCGTATGTTTAATGTGAAGTTTGGAATAATACTTGATTACTTTTATAGCAAATATACTTTAGTAAGAACCGTTAATTAACTATGAGAAAACACCTTTACATAACTTTATTAATAATACTTTCTGGTGTAACGGCATGTTCATTTGTGATTATAAATGATAGTCCTGTCATTTATAAAAGTATGGAAGAGGCAATGAAAACTCCTGATGAGGTAACTCACTTAAAGTTAATAAGGAAAAAATTTAAAGTGTTCCCTAAAGAAATTTTAAACTTTAAAAACTTAGAATATTTAGATTTAAGTAAAAACAAAATAGACTCATTACCCAATGAGTTTTATTCGTTAGTTAATTTGAATACATTAGTAATTAAGTCAAATAGGTTTAAGGAATTTCCTGAAGCAATTTGTTCAATGAAAAGATTGAAAAAAATAAGTTTTGCTGACAATGAAATCACTTCAATACCAAGTTACATAGCTGGTCTTGACTCACTTGAAGAGCTTGATTTATTCAGAAATAGTGTTGAAGATGTGTCTATTAAAATCAGCAAATTATTAAATCTAAAAAAATTGGATTTAAGAATGATTGAGATTTCTAAAGATGAGCAGAATAGAATTGAAATGCTTGTTCCAAATTGCAAAGTGTTAATGACTGAGCCTTGTAACTGTAGCACAAAATATTAAGCTATTTCTCCTCCACAACTAGATCCTGCTCCTGCAGTGCAACCAAAACAATGCTCATTCACAATTATTTTTCTATCAATAAGAGTTTGTGAATCAAAGTCCTTAACGTGCTGACGCTTTTTATCAGCAACAGCTACTTTTAGTTCAAGCATTTGGTTAAAATCACAATCATATAAATATCCATCCCAACCCACAGAAATAGTGTTTCTACACATTACTCCTTCTGCAGCTACTGGATTATAAGAGTTTGCTAGTTTTTGCATGTAACCCATGAAATTTTCACTAGCTACTAAGTAATCTAAATATCTACTAATTGGAATATTGGTAATCGCAAACAGTGAGTTGAATTCGATATCAAAATCTTTCTTCAATTTTCTTTTAAACTGCTTTTCTAAGCCATCTTGGTTTGGCGGTAAAAATGCCCCTGAAGGATTGTAAACTAAGTTCAGAGTTAACCCCGAACCTTCCATTCCATAGCCAACTTCATTTAGCATCATAAGAGCTCTAATACTTCTATCAAAAACACCATCTCCTCTTTGGCTATCAGTCTTTTTTTCACTGTAGTGAGGTAAAGAACTTACTATCTCTACTTCGTTCTCTTTGTAAAATTCAGGTAAATCAAAGTACTTCTTATTTGCTACAATAATAGTTAGGTTACATCTTACTATTACTTTACAATCTAGTTTGTAAGCTTGTTCAACAAACCATCTAAAGTGAGGATTCATTTCTGGGGCTCCACCTGTTAAGTCAACAGTTTTAATTTCTGATTTAGCAATGGCATCAAGGCACTCCTGAAGAGTCTCTTTGCTCATTATTTCTTTTCTATCGGGCCCAGCATCAACATGGCAATGTGAACATACTTGGTTGCACATTTTTCCCATATTAATTTGAAAAATATCCAAACCAGTAGTGGTGAGTGGAAATAAATTAGTCTCTTTTAGTTTTGTAGAAAAACTATCTAGATTTTGATCTTTTACTCCATGGTGTAAAACCTTTAATTGATAATCTATATTAGAAAATTCGCTATTCTGCTTTTTTAAACTTTTTGTTGCTGTGCTCATATCTATTATTACATTGAAACATCCTTGGTCTTATTCATCATTTGAACTCCATGCACCAAAGTAGCCCCACTTCTTATTGCAGCTGCTACGTGAACTGCTTCCATCATTTCTTCTTCATCACATCCTTTCTCCAAAGTATCAACAGTGTATGCATCAATACAATAAGGACATTGAACAGCATGTGATACTGCCAATGCTATTAAAGACTTTTCTCTTTCGGTTAATGCTCCTTCTTTAAAAACATCTCCATAGTATGAAAAGAATTTATCAGCAAGAGGCTTTTGGAATTCACCAATTTTTCCGAATTTTTTTAAATCATCTGGGTTGTAGTATGTTTTCATCACACGATTGTGTTTGTTTAACTTAATTTATCGTCATTTGAACGATTTTTTTTTATATTTTTACTGCTTACTAATAATATTGCAAAACAATATATTATTAATTGTCGTGTAAAGCTAAATTATCTTACAGACAAAATCAAAAATTAAAATACAACAACTATGTTACAATTTATTTCAAAATTCACAACTCAATTACAAGAAGCATACGAAATTGGATTGAGTTCGGATTTAAAAAAATCAAACAAAAACATTACAAACGTAATCATATGCGGACTGGGAGGTTCAGGAATTGGAGGGAAAATAGTTTCTCAAATTGCTGAAGGTCACAGTACCATTCCAATTTTAACTCATAACTCATACTCGCTACCAAATTTTGTAAACGAAAACACACTTGTTATAGCATCTTCTTATTCAGGAAATACTGAAGAAACTGTTTCTGCTCTGGAAGAAGCCTTAAAGAGAGGTTCTGAAATTGCATGTATAACATCTGGAGGTAAGGTTGGAGAAATCGCTTCTGAAAATAACTTAAATCACATCATTGTTCCTGGAGGAAATCCACCAAGAGCAATGCTAACTTTTTCATTAACGCAATTACTATTTGTTTGTAATCACTATGGACTAATAAATAATGAGTTTAAAAATGAACTTCAGGCTAGTATTGCTTTATTAGATTTTGAAATAGAATCTATAAAAACAGATGCAAGAAGAATTACTGATGTTGTAAAAGACACTACTATTCTTGCATATACAGACTCAAGCTTTGAAGGGGTTGGAACAAGGTTTAAGCAACAACTTAATGAAAACTCTAAAACTCTTGGTTTTAGCAATGTAATTCCTGAAATGAACCACAATGAATTATTAGGTTGGACAGGAGGTAACGATTCTTTTTCCGCAATATTTTTAAGAAATCATTCTGACAACAAAAGAAATCAAGTAAGAATGGATATTTCAAAGGAGGTAATTTCTGGAAAAACTAAAACTGTTGTAGAAGCATTTTCTAGAGGAGAAAGCCTTATCGAAAAGACTTTTTACCTTATTTTACTAACAGATTGGATTTCTCTTTATCTTGCTGATGAATATGGAGTTGATTCTATTGAAATAGCTGTGATTGATAGACTTAAGAATGAGTTAAGCAAACATTAATCCTGTGAATAAAAATATAACATTTGAAGATTTAGGCTTAATAGAATATCAAGAAGCTTGGGATTATCAAACTAAGATTTTTGAAAAAACTATAGCTGTAAAATCGGTAAATCGCAAAAAAAAAGATCAAGGATTAGAGGTTGAAACAACAAAAAACCATTTAATCTTCTGTGAACATCCACATGTATATACTTTAGGCAAAAGCGGAAAAGAATCTCATTTATTGATGAATTCCACTCAACTAGAGGAAAACAATATATCCTATCATAAAATAAATCGTGGAGGTGATATTACTTATCACGGCCCGGGGCAAATAGTTGGTTACCCAATTTTTGATTTAGATAATTTCTTTACTGACATACATAAATACTTAAGATTTATTGAAGAAGCTGTAATTCTTACATTAGAAGAATACGGGATTAAATCTGGAAGAATTGATGGATTAACAGGAGTTTGGCTTGATATTGATGACCCAATAAAATCAAGAAAAATTTGTGCTCTTGGTGTAAAATGCAGCAGATGGGTTACTATGCATGGATTTGCTTTTAATGTAAATACCGATTTATCTTTATTTAAAAACATAGTACCATGTGGCATTGATGATAAAGCAGTTACCTCTATGCAAAATGAACTTGGCAAAGAAATTGACATCACTGAAGTAAAGAAAAAATTATTAGTGAATCTGTCTAATTTATTTGATTTTGATGTGGTGAAATAGCCCATTACCCCCCTTAATATTTTTATGAAAAAAGACATAATTCAACCAGAAGTAAAAGACGTTTATATTGCTATAGTAGGTCGTAAAAATGAATTTGATGAAACCGAATGGGTATCCTATTTAATCAATAATAGAAATGAAAAACTAGAAGGGGTTTTGGTTTCTACTCGTGGATATGGCGAAATAAAAGGAGAGCATAAAAAAACGGCTACTTTCCGTCATTCTTTAGATGAAGTAGAACCTAAATCATTCAAGAAAATTGAAGAATTGCCAGAAGGATTATTTGCTTTGAGTAACGAGTTTTGGTTGAGTTTTTATATCGACAAAAAAATGTACGACAAAAAGTATATTTTCCTTGCCGAATCTATTTCTCATTTCAATTCCATAAACGTACCAATAGTCAATGAATTAGGAGTAATGATTTAAAGAAATTAAAGCCACTTTTATTTCAACATTCCATTGTTATTAGTCGAGTTAATTACAACTTCTAAATACTAATATTATTCTTACATTTGCTACAATGGATTTTATAGCATCACAAATAGCTGGTTTACTTGAAGGTACTGTTGTAGGAAACGAAAATATTTCTGTAAACAACCTATCAAAAATAGAGGAAGGTCAACCAAATACCCTTTCGTTTTTATCAAACTTAAAATACGAAGAATACCTTTATACAACTGGGGCTTCTATTGTTATTGTAGATAAAAGTTTTGAGCCCAGTAAAAGTATTCCTAACACTTGTACTCTAATAAAAGTTGAAAGTGCACAAGCAGCCTTTGCTAAATTATTGGAAATTTACAATCAAGTAAAAAGAAAAAAATCAGGAATTCATCCAAGTAGTTATATTTCAGATTCGGCAACTATTGGTGAAGAAGTATACATTGGTGCTAACTGCTCTATTGGAGACAATGTTACAATAGGTAATAATGTCCATGTTTATCCAAACTCTTATATTGGAGACAATGTGAAAATTGGAGATGACTGCATGTTTTTTGCTGGAGTAAGAGTATACTCTGATTGCCTTATTGGAAAATCTTGCACACTACATTCAGGTGTAATTATTGGTGGAGATGGATTTGGATTTGTTCCAAATAGAAATGGAAATTATAGCAAAGTACCACAGATTGGTAACGCGATTTTAGAAGACCATGTTGAAATTGGATCGAACACAACTATAGATAGAGCTACTCTTGGCTCAACAATAATAAGAAAAGGAGTGAAATTGGACAATTTAATTCAAGTAGCTCATAATGTAGAGATTGGTGAAAACACAGTAATTGCGGCTCAAACTGGAATTGCAGGATCAACCAAAATTGGTAAAAACTGTATGATTGGTGGGCAAGTAGGAATTGTGGGTCACATAACTATTGCTGATGAAGTAAAAATTGCTGCACAATCTGGAGTTGGGCATGCTATTACCGAAAAAGGACAAATATTACAAGGATCACCAGCATTTCCAATAGGAGATTACAAAAGATCTTATGTTGTTTACAGAGGTTTACCAGACCTTAAAAGAAAAGTGGATGAGTTAGAAAAAAAGCTATCCAACTAAAAGAAACTTACTATGACTGACAATCAAAAAACTATAAAATCTGCAATTACTCTTGAAGGAATTGGATTACATACTGGTGTAAAAACTACATTAAGTATTTTGCCTGCACCTGCAAATCACGGTTACAAATTCCAAAGAATGGATTTGGAAGGGCAGCCAATGATTGATGCAGATGTATCTCGTGTTACAGAAACTCAAAGAGGAACAACTCTGGAACAAAATGGAGCAAAAATCCATACTACTGAGCACTGTTTAGCAGGAATTTATTCAACAGGAATAGATAATGCAATTATTCAAGTTGACGGGCCAGAAATTCCAATAATGGATGGAAGTGCTAGAATGTTTATTGACGCAATTGAAAAAGCTGGAATTGAAGACCAAGACAAACAAAGAGATTATTTTATAATAAAAGACACGATAAAGTTTGAAGTAGCAGACAAAGGAATAGAATTTCTTGCCGTACCAGATGAAAATTATAGAATTACCGTAATGGTAGATTATGGTTCTCCTGCACTTGGAACTCAGCATGCTTCTATGATGAAATTAGCTAATTTTAAAGAAGAGATATCTACTTGTAGAACTTTCGTTTTCTTAAGAGAATTAGAATATTTAGCCAGTAATGGGCTAATAAAAGGAGGTGATTTAAATAATGCTATTGTTCTTGTTGAAAGAGAAAACATCTCAGAAGAAGAAATAACTAAACTAAGAACATTACTTGGTAAAGAAGATTTAGAAATAAAACTAGATGGAATTGGTGTGTTGAACACAACAAAACTTAGATTCCCTAACGAACCTGCAAGACACAAGCTATTGGATATAGTAGGAGATTTAGCCTTAGTTGGAAGAAGAATTAAAGGACATATCTTAAGTGCAAGACCCGGTCATTATGGTAACACTGAATTTGGAAAACTTCTGAAAGCTAAAATGCATGAAGAGAAAAATGACAAAAGAAAGCACTTTGATTTAACCAAAGACCCACTTTTTGATATCAATGATATATCGAATATGATTCCTCACAGATACCCATTTTTGTTGATAGACAAAATTATGGAAATATCTGATAATGGTATTGTTGGAGTTAAAAACGTAACGCTAAACGAGCCATTTTTCCAAGGACATTTTCCTGGTAACCCAGTTATGCCTGGTGTATTGCAAATTGAAGCAATGGCACAAACAGGTGGTGTATTTGCACTTAACCAAGTTGAAGATCCAGAAAACTACTCTACTTACTTCCTTAAAATTGATAACGTTAGGTATAAAAAGAAAGTTATGCCGGGTGATACTATTGTATTTGACTTAGAATTAATAAGTCCTATTAGAAGAGGATTAGTAAACATGAAAGGAAAGGCTTACGTTAATGGTGTGGTAGTTTCTGAAGCAGAAATGTTAGCACAAATCGTTAAAGAAAAAAATAGTTAATTATGAGTAATCCTCAAGCAAACATACATCCTAATGCGAAGATTGCATCTGATGCAATTATAGAACCTTTTGCTACTATTGGAGACAATGTAGAGATTGGGAGCGGAACTTGGATTGGTCCTGGTGCAGTGATTATGAGTGGAGCGCGAATTGGAAAAAATTGCAAGATTTTTCCTGGCGCAGTAATATCTGCAATTCCTCAAGATTTAAAATTTGCAGGAGAAGATACAACCGTAATAATTGGAGATAATACTACAATAAGAGAATGCGTAACAATTAACAGAGGCACAGTTGATATGATGACTACCAAAATTGGAAACAATTGTTTAGTTATGGCTTATTCACATTTTGGTCACGATACCATTATGGGTGACAATTGTGTAGTTGCAAACTCAGTAAATATTGCGGGGCATGTAACTATTGGAGATTGGGCAATTATTGAAGGAATGGTTGGTGTACAGCAATTCACAAGAATTGGACATCATGCTTTTGTAGCTGGTGGAAGTATGGTAAGAAAAAGTGTTCCTCCATACGTGAAAGCCGCTAGAGAGCCTATTTCTTATGTTGGAGTAAACTCTATCGGATTAAGAAGAAGAGGGTATACAAATGAGCAAGTAACCAATATTGAAGATGTATACAGAGTTGTTTATGTTCAGAACAAAAACATAACACAAGCCCTTAAAATTGCCGATATTGAACTTCCTAACTCAAAGGAAAAAACAGAAATTCTTGATTTCATTAACAGTGAAACAAAAGGAATAATGAGAGGATTTAATTAATTTCATTTCATGAAAATTACACTTGAAGACACTGGCAAAAAGTACAACCGTGAGTGGATTTTCAGAAATTTGTCTCTTGAAATAAAATCGCCTTCTTCCTATGTGATTTCTGGATCTAATGGTTCGGGGAAATCTACACTCCTTAAAACTATTTCGGGATTCGAAACTCCATCAGAAGGAACTATAATCTATCAAAACGATAAGCTAAAACATGTTGTATCTCCTGAACTTATTTATAAGCAAGTTTCTTACGCAGCCCCCTATATTGATGTGTTTGATGAATATACGATTCAAGAATTATTCAACTTTTATTGCCAATTAAAACCATTAAAAAATGGGATTGATTACAAAGAATTTATCTCAATCATTGAATTAGAAAAAACTAAAGAAAAAGCTATAAAGAATTTTTCTTCTGGAATGAAACAAAGAGTAAAACTGGGATTGGCAATACTTTCCGATTGCCCTATTTTGTTATTAGATGAACCTACGTCTAACCTAGATAAAAATGCAATTGATTGGTACCAAAATCTGATAAAAAACAATCTTGAAAATAGAATTGTATTAGTAGCGTCTAACAATCAAAAGGACGAATCTTTCTTTTGTGAGAAGGAAGTAAATATTGAGGAGTATAAAAAGTAGAAAGGATGGATTGTGTTTCTCAATTAACTCATCAGTTTACACAACATCAAGACAGAAATATTGCTAAAAAATTAGAGATCTATCTCAAAATAAATTTCAATTAATAGGACTTCCAACTCCTGTCAGAAAAGAAGCTTTGAGGTTCACTAAATAAGAAAAAGTATATTTAAGAAGGATTTATTTTTGTCTGTCGTCAAACCAATAAGAAAACAAAACTTCTAAAAGAAATAATATGAAAATCAATAAAAACCTATTTTTAGTTACAATACTAAGTTGTGCTGTAGCATTTTCTTGTAAAAAAAACTGATGAAACCGAAGAGTGCACTTCTACTACTGTAGTAAGTGATTGCCCAACACCTACAAAAGCTTTTGATGAATTTAATACTGCTTCAGTAACAATTTCATATAGTGGGGATGACGTTACTATTGTATCGAATGCTCTTCCTAATCATACATCTCCTTATTGGGCAACAACAAATAGTTTATACATTTCGCCTGTAGTTGCAACTGCAAGCTCAATGTCACCAGGAGAAATAACTAGCGGAAGTTATACTTTAACTGTACCTGCTTCTCCAGGAAAAGCTTCTTCAACTTCCTCTACAGGATTAGGAGCAATATGAATTGCTGTAACTGGAGTGCCTATATTTAATGATGAAGAAGGTATGGGAGCATTAACTGCACAAGTTGCATCAGGTTTTGATTATGCAGGCGGACATAGTAGACCAACTGGTTATCATTATCATGTAGAATCTTCAAATGTTACTGAAAACACAGTACTATCTCATGATGATGATGCACTTAATAGTATTTTAGAAGATGGATTTCTTTTATACGGAAGAAAATGTAATTCTACAGGAGCATACCCAACAGATTTAGATGCTTCTGGAGGACATAAATCAACAACTCAACATAGTGACGGTTGTTCATTTTATCACTACCACATTATTAATGAATATTATACTGGAACCTATATCGTGTTATTTGGTGTAGACTTACAAGGTGTTCCAAACGGAATACTTTAACCTTTATTTATGATAGTAAAAAGTTATTTTAAATTAATTGGTTTAATCCTTATTTTAGGTAGCTGTAATAATAGTGAACAAAAATCTCCTGAAGTTAATACCTCAGGAGATTTTGTTGTTTTAAAAGTTCCTGATACCGTTATTAATATTTCTTTACTCTTTTATGATAATAAAATATCAAAGTGGCTTAAGGATGGAAATGATTTTTCGGGATATGCTATCGCAAAAAATGAAAAAGGAAACCTTGTCAAAAAATTTGGAATACTAAATGGTGGTTCACAAAATGAGTGGCTAGAATGGTTTGATAACGGAGTTTTAAAAAGCTCTGCAAATTTTTATGAAGGGAAATTACATGGTGAGAAAAAAGATTGGAGCTCAGATTCTTCACACACACTTCTGTCGTATCTCAGATATACCAATGGCAAACTTAATGGAGAGCAAAAAAAATGGTATCCAACAGGTGAGATTAATAAAATTTTGAATTTTGAAATGGGGAAGGAAAATGGAATTCAGAAGGCATTTAGACAAAATGGTGTGATTTTCGCAAATTATGAAGCGAAAAACGGAAGGACATTTGGTTTAAGAAAAGCATCACTTTGTTATGGACTAGAGGATCAAAAAATAAAAAATAATGAATAAGATTATTGTATTTACTATGCTGTTAGCATTGTTGTCATGTCAAGAAGAATCAAAAAATAAAAGTAGAGTAGATAAACTTCCTTTTTATAGCGAAGAAACTTATACTCCTCATTGGTTTGCAAATGAAGATGAAATGCCTAATTCATTTCATCAAATTTCTCCTTTCAAATTTCAAAATCAAGACGGAGAATTTGTAACCCAAGAAACTTTTGATGGAAAAATATATGTGACAGATTTTTTTTTACTTCATGCGGAGGTATTTGTCCAAAAATGACACATAACATGAAATTATTGCAAGATGAATTCATTGATGATGATAAGATCCTATTACTATAGCACTCAGTAACTCCGGATAGAGATTCAGTATCAGTCTTAAAAGAATATGCCAACACCCAAGAAATTATTTCTGGTAAATGGCACCTGGTTACTGGCTCAAAAGAAGAAATTTACAAACTCGGAAGAAAGGATTAATATGTGGAAGAAGATTTAGGGGTAAATAAAGACAATGATGATTTTCTGCATACCGAAAACTTTGTTTTGATTGATAAGAACAAACACATAAGAGGTATTTATAATGGATTGAACAAAACTGCGGTTAATCAATTGATAATCGATATTCATACATTAAAAAAAGAATAGTTTGTTTCGAAAAGAAGCTTTGAGATTGGTTGATTCTCTAAACTTTCCCACAAACCAAACAAACCTTCTCCCCTGTTCTATTAGTTGTGAAAAACAAATAGACATCTCCTCCATCTTTTATATTTAAATCTTTTCTTAGCTCATCCACTTTCTTGGGGAAATTACGAATTGTAATATTGGCTTTACTTTCTCCAAAGCGTTTTTTAAGCACCTTTTTTTGAAATGGGACTACTTCCTTAATTTCAAAACTTCGTCCTGGAAAAGGAATTAAATCTTGGCTTGTGTAAAGATGCGAGTGCTTGTTAAGTTTGAATAATTCCAATTGAACTGAAACCTGATTAAAAGCCCCCGATTTAAGAATTGCAGAATTAGGTTCGTATAAATAATTTAAAGGAAGTGAGTATTTTGGATCTTGATTGCCTTCGCTTGATAATACAAATTCAAACTCTTGTTTATCCTCTCCAATTAAGTTTACAGTTTTAATTAAAATATCTCCTGAACACTCTTTTTCCAGAATCCAAAGCAATTCTTTCACCTCATTTTTAACTGCAACTACATGAATTTCTTTCACTCCTTTTAGCTCAGATATTCCCTGAGAAATATCTACCAAAGGAGATGTTTTCATCATTACATTATTAGATTTTGAAAAAAGTAATTCCAAATTATCTGGAACATTGGGCAAGCAATCTTTCAACAAAAACACCTTTCCTTTTATTTCACTTCTTCGAGATGGATCTAAATAAATCCAGTCAAATTTCTCTTCTGAATTTTGTAAAAAAACCAATCCATCTCCTTGAATAAAAGTACAATTCCCTACTCCTAATTCTTTAAAATTATGTTCGGTAATTTCTGATAATTCTGGATTCAATTCGCAATGAATTAATAAGTCAAAATTTGATGAAAAGTAAAAATCATCTACTCCAAATCCGCCAGTTAAATCAACAATGTTTTTCCCAGAAATTAAGCTCGACTTATACTTAGCTGTTTCCTCAGAAGATGTTTGTTCAATAGAAATTTTAACTGGAAACAATCCATTTTCTAGTCCAAACCAAGTCGGTAATTTATCTTTACACTTTAGTTTAGCACTTATCTGCTCAGCAAGCTCTTTGTTCGACACCTCAATAAAAATAGGCTTCTTAAGCATCAATCTATTTGTATCAAGGCGTAAATTTACATCTATAAATTTTTGAACCTCTTTATTTAAGATTGCTTTATTCATCTCTTAGAATTAATGCTAAAGCAATTCTGATTTCGTGGTAAGGAACTTCCTCATCCAAAGCTTCGAAAATTGGTTTCAATTCAAATTTTCGTTCGTTTTTATCAAAAGCTACTTTTACTTTTTTAATAATTTCTGGAGTAACAAACTTTGCTAAATTCACCTCTTTTCCTTCAGAATATAATTGAGATAAATGTGAATAAACTGTCATCAATTGCAAGTCTCTTTTCTCTGCAATTTGGTCGGGTGTGAATCCTTGTTTATAAAAATAAAAAGTAGTCAATGTTGTCGGTACTTTCTTTGTCTTTGGATTGCTTTGTTTTTCGTTCTTATACTTTCGTATCACCTCCATAAATTCTTCTCCAAACTGCTCCATTTTATTCATCCCAACTCCAGAGATTGCCAAAAATTCATTTTCTGTAGTCGGCAATTCTGCCGCCATTTCTTTTAAAGTTTTATCTCCAAACACAATATAAGCTGGCACATTTTCTTCCTTAGCAATCGTAGACCTCAACTTTCTCAAATCCTCAAACAAGTCGTTATTCACCTCATTGGATGAAATAATTTTTACTGGTTTTTTCTTCTTTAATGTCTCCTTGTCTTTCAACTGAACAGGCCTAGTCATCTGAATTTTCTTTTCCCCTTTCACAATCTTCCAACCTATCTCGGTCATCTTAAGCGAAGAATTTTCACTGTACAATATCTCCAAAGCACCTTGATTTGCCAACTGAACCATATAATCTCGCCAATCGTAAAAACTAGTTTCTTTGGCAATTCCATAAGTCTTAACTCCTGCATATCCTTTGGCATGAATCTCTGCATTTTGAGAACCTCTCAATACATTCACCACCATACCTATTCCTTCTTTTTCCTTCAACCTCACTACCGTAGATAATGCTTTTTGAGCCAACACAGTTCCATCAAAATTAGTTGGAGGATTACTACACACGTCACAGTTTCCACAATCTTCGGTAAGGTGTTCCCCAAAATAAGACAACAAAATTTTTCTTCGGCAAGATTTTGCCTCAGCAAACTGCAACATTCTATTCAATTTCTCTTTTTGCATCCCAGAGTTTGCTCCATTATCGGCAAACTTACTGTACATTAAAAAATCAGCCATGTTATAATACAAAATCGTATCAGATGGCAATCCGTCTCTTCCTGCTCTTCCTATTTCTTGGTAATATCCTTCTAAGTTCTTAGGTAAATTATAATGAATCACCCACCTTACATTGGGTTTATCTATTCCCATCCCAAAAGCAATGGTCGCTACAATTATTTTAATATCGTCATTTATAAATTTGGTTTGCACCTCTTCTCTATCTTCTGCATTCATCCCAGCATGATAATGAGCTACGGATAATCCTTCTACCTCCAAATAAGCAGAGACCTCCTCAGTATTTTTTCTACTCAAACAATAAATGATTCCTCCTTCTCCTTTTTTAGATTTTATAAATCGTTTTATTTCTTGAAGCTTTTGTTTTTTAGGAACCATTCCTTTTACTTCAATACTTAGGTTCTTTCTATCAAAAGAAGAAATAAACAATTTTGATTTTCTTAATCCCAGTTGCTGTTCAATATCTTTCCTAGCCGATTTATCTGCTGTAGCAGTAAGTGCCATAAAAGGAACTTCAGGCAATGAATTTCTAAAGTTTTTCAATTGAGTATATTCGGGTCTAAAATCATGTCCCCACATACTCACACAGTGCGCTTCATCTACTGCCACTAACTTAATATTCAATTCTCTAAGCCAAGTATTACTAACCGATATTAATTTCTCTGGAGATAAATACAACAATTGTAGCTCCCCTTTCATTGCTCTATCAATAACTGCATTCTCTTCTTCAGGAGAAATAGAACTATTAAAAAAATCGGCTTTTATGCCATTCGATTTTAATGCCTGAACCTGATCTTTCATTAATGAAATAAGAGGAGATACCACAATGGTAATTCCATCCATGCACAAAGCAGGAATCTGAAAACACATAGATTTCCCACCACCAGTAGGCATAAGCACAAAACTGTCGTTTCCCTCTAGGGTTCGGTTTATTATTTCCTCCTGTAAAGGACGAAATTCATCATAACCGAAAACGGTTTTTAATAATTCTTTAGGTTGTTTTGACATACTCTACTTCAAAGGAAATAATTCCAATTCCTTAATTTCTACTTCCACTTCTTGGCTAAAATCTATTTTTAACGAATTGTATTCTTCATCTATTATAAACCAATGCCCTTTAATCTTTTCATTTGGCTTTGATTTCTTTCCTTTGTTAGCTTTAAAAAAAACTCCCACCCTTTTAGATTCAGTTTTTTCTATAGCAACTAAACTACCTTCCGTTTGGTGCTCGTAAACAACATGTTCTACATTTTTGAAAGGGAGAGTTGGCATAAATTAGTGGGATTATTTGTTTGTTTAAAATTACAATTGTTTAACTGAAAATAAAAATTACATTTCTTCTATTTGTAAGTGTCAATTTTTCTAAATTTGAACTCAAAACACACTAATTTGGTATTTGCAACTCGATATAGAAAACTAGTCCTTTTACTGTTTTCAATTATAACAGCTTTTTTCACTTACCAACTTACCAAAACTTCTTTTGGTCAAAACATGGATGACTTTTTCGATAAAGACGAGAAAGTGTATTTATTTAACAAAGAGTTTTTTAGCCATTTCAAAGAAGAATTACCAAACACCATAATGGTTGGGGTAAAGAACGACAAGGCTTTGGACTATGAGACAGCATTGGCAATAGATTCATTTACGAATTCTATAAAGCTCATTAATGAAATCCAAAGTGTTTATTCTCTTACCAATCAACAATTAGCACTATTTTCAAGTGTTGGGACAATACCATATGATGTTCTTAATCTTGATTCTGAAGAAGAATTTAACCAATCATTGTTAGAGCTAGATTCCTTGCAGGATATTAAGAATAAATTTTTAGGAAAAGACAATAAGTCATCTCTAATTTATGCCATTATTAATGACTCTATCCCTTTAGAATCATTAAAATTAATGAGAAAGCAAACAGACAGTATTGCCAAGCAATTTAATTTTGGAGATGTCTTTTTTGTGAACACGAAACACAATGAATTCCTTATTTCAGAAAAAATAAAGTCAGACTCAGGAAGGTTAGTAACCATAGCTTTCATTCTTATTATCTTAATCTTATTGTATTTCTTTAGATCTCTGGCGGGAGTCTTAATTCCTTTTTCAATTATAGTTAGTTCAGTGGTTTGGATAATTGGAAGTATTGCTCTTTTTGGTTATGAAATTAACGTGCTTACTATAGCTATTCCTGTAATTGTAGGTGTAATTTCTTTAAGTGATGTTATCCATATTATTTCTAGATATAGTGAGGAACAAGGAGAAGATAAAATTGAAAAAATAAGAGCAACACAGAAAGATATTCTCAAAGCTATTATCCTTACTACACTTACCACTTCTTTTGGGTTCCTTTCATTATTGAACTCAAACATTCAGGTCTTTAATGAGTTTTCAATTTTCACAGCTGTAGGTGTATTCTATGCTTTTTTCTTGGCGTACTTTCTATTACCTGTGTTGTTATATTACTCTAAAAAAATAACAGTTCACAACACTCTAGATAAACTTACTCCAAAGAAATTATGGGTTAAGCCAACATTAATTGTTACAGGTATAGCAATCATATTTTCTACTCTGGGTATACTAAGAGTAAAACACAATAATTTTGTGTACGAAAATATGGGCGAAAAAGATGAGATTACAAGTGTAATGAATTTCATGGAATACGATATGTACGGGATACGTGATTTAACTATTACAATAAAAGTCAAAGATTCTAACGCTTCGTTATTTAACCAAAAGATATTAGCCCAACTTGATAAAATAGAAAATTTTGTTGAAGACAAATATCAAGCTACTATAAATGTTGGACTAGCAACAGCAGCCAAACAAGTAAATAGAGCACTAAACGGAGGATTTGCTACTCGATATCGTATTCCTGAAGATGATTATGAGACAAAAAAAATAAGAAGTAAATTGGTTCAAAATGCCAAGCTATTAAAATTAAAAGGGTTTGTTTCTAGAGAAAACAACTCTACTTTCATACAAACAAAAGCTAAAGATTTTGGTAGTTACGAAACCAGAAAAACTAATCGCGAATTACTCGAATTTGCAAAAATAAACACTCCAGACTTAGAAGTAAATTTTGGCGGAAATGCCTTTATCATTGATGAAACCAATGTAAATGTATCCAATGATATGATATGGAATCTTGTCATTATTGTCTTGTTTATTTTCTTAATGATATCGTTTATTTTTAAATCATTTCCAATCGGATTTTTCTCTCTATTTCCCAATATATTGCCATTAATTGCGATTACTGCAATAGTAGGTTGGTTTGATTTTGGGATGAATATTGGAACTACGATTGTATATACCATTGCATTTGGTATTGCAGTAGACGACACCATTCATTTCCTTGGTAGATATAAAATAGAACTAGATAAAGGAAACAAAAATTATGACTCAATTATTACGACTATTCAGACTAGTGGTGGTGCAATTTTCTTAACCACTTTAGTTTTAGTTGTAGGATTTGGAGTATTAATTCTTTCAAATTTTTACGCTAACTACATCACAGGTTTATTGGTAACAATTAGTTTGGTTGTTGCTCTTGTTTGCGATTTGTATTTACTACCTGTCATCCTTAATTGGTTGAGAAAAAGGAAGTAAATTAATCCTTCCTATCAGCCAGTCCAATATCTTCCCTAAACTGATTTACCTCCATAAACAGTAAATCCTTAAACTCCCAGCTTGTAAAATGACACGTGTTTTTTCCTCTGCGATAAGCTGAGCGGTAAAGCGAAATGTATTCAGGAAAAATAGCAAAACCGACTAAGGCAGCTATCTTGGCATAACGTGATTTCTTGTTATTACCAATAAGAAAAAAATGAAGAGCCGCTTCTTCAGGAAGCGAAGTATTATAGCCCAAAATAACGTGAAATACATCATGGTTTTCCATTTTAGGCTGAAGGTCGATAGAGTTTTCATATAAAAAATTCGAGAGTTGTTTACCTAAAGTTCCTTCACTAAACCGCTCAAGCGATTCACGAGATTCTCCCCAGGATAATTTGTTGTTTTTAAATAAATCGCGATACAAAAGCACTGAAGGCAATGCAACCCGATTAAAAATTTGTGCTCGAAGTGAGCGAGTTTTTCTGAATATCAGATAGTTTACCATAATTTGTTTTTTATGGCTAACGAGGTTTAGTATTCAGTATTTTGGCTTTATGATTTTTTAACTTTTATAAAAATGGGTTCGTTTTTTCTATAAAATCTAACCATCTATTTCCTTATCTTTATCACTGATTAAAAAAACTGAGTTTCAATTTATGAAAAGAATATTTCTATTACTAATGGTGCTTTCTGCACTTTCTGTTACTGCCAACAAGCCTGCTTCCGAGATTTATGTAGGGCTTCAAAAACTACACTCACTTAAAAGAGTCCTATATATTGCTGCTCACCCAGATGACGAAAATACGAGAGCTCTTGCTTGGTTTTCTTTAGGAGAAAAGGCCGAAACTGCCTATTTATGTCTAACTCGTGGAGATGGTGGACAAAACTTAATTGGTAATGAATTAAGCGAACAACTTGGAGTATTAAGAACTCAAGAACTATTAGCTGCTCGTTCTTATGATGGAGCTTCTCAATATTTTACACGAGCTGTAGATTTTGGGTATTCAAAATCTGCCGAAGAATCATTTAAAAAATGGGGGAAGGATGAAGTTCTTTCTGATGTGGTTTTAATGATTAGAAAATTTAGACCAGATGTAATTGTAACGCGTTTTCCTCCAGATAAAAGAGGTGGACACGGACATCATACTGCTTCGGCAATGTTGGCTATTGAAGCTTTTGAAAAAGCTGCTGACTCAAGATTTCTTCCTGAACAAGTAAAAGAATTTGGAACTTGGAAAACTACTTCAGTCTATTGGAATTCATCTGTTTGGTGGTTCAAGGATTTACCTGAACAAGCTAAAAATAATGAAGATTATTTAGTAGTTGAGATTGGTGGTTACAATTCTTATTTAGGAAAATCTTACAATGAAATTGGAACAAAAGCAAGATCCCAACATAAGTGTCAAGGTTTTGGCGCTATTACTGAGAGAGGATCAAGAACTGAGTACTTTCAACACTTGAAAGGAGAGAAACTAAAAGGTTCTTTCTTCGAAAAAAACACTCAAACTTGGGGTAAACTAGTAAGCCAAGAATTTGAATCAAGATTTAATAGATTGGTATCTAGCTTTGATTTTAAAGAACCAGAAAACAATGTTTCTGAATTAATCGAAATCCGAAATGACTTAAATAAACTTCCTAGCTCTGAGTTTAAAAAGGAGAAAATAGCTTTATGTACAGAACTGATTCTAGATTGCTTGGGAATCTATACCGAACTATTGGCAAAAGATTTTGTTTATCAATCTGATGATTCTAGCTTTTTCGAATTAGAAATTCTTAATAGAGGTTCTGTTCCTTTATCAGTAATTTTAGATGGGAAGAGTATTGATTTGGTACAAAACAAAAGCTTTTCTGAAAATATTCTGGTAAGTAATGTAAACCAAATTACTAATCCTTATTGGCTTAATAAACCTTTCTCTACGTTATTTACTGTAGATAATTCTATCGATTTACTTCAGCCAGAATCAACTCCTTCTTTCATCAAAGTAGTTACTTTACTAATTGTGAATGACACGATTACTTTCCCATTAACAGGAATCTACAAATGGCGAATTCCTTCTTATGGTGAAAAAAGAAGAGAGGTAATCAAGACTCCTGATTTCTCTGCAAATTTTGAGCAAAAACTAGTAGTGATAAAACCAAATATTGAAAAGAGGTTGAAATTAAACGTTCACTCATTTAAAGACGGACTTAAGGACAAAATTACTTTTAATGCTCCTGCAGGCTGGGAAGTTAATCCTTCTTCTTTTGATGTTTCGATAGATAAAAAACACCAAGAACAATGGATTGAGTTAACACTTAAGCCAACTAACAAAGCTAAATCAGGAACTTTAAGTTTAACCGATTCTAAAGGAAATACAATTCATTCGTATACCGAAATAGCTTACAACCATATTCCTACTCAAGTAATATTTAATAAAGCTGAAATCAACTGTGTAAAGCTGGATGCTAAAATAAAGCCTGGAAAAGTAGCCTATATGAAAGGAGTTGAGGATGTTGTTCCAGAAGCTATTGAGCAATTAGGATTTGAAGTAAAACGATTTGAAGTAAGCGATTTGTCTTCTTTAGACTTAAGCGAATTTCAATCTGTGGTTTTGGGAATAAGAATTTATAACGTTCATCCAGAGCTTAAAAACTTCGAAGAAAAGTTATTTGAATACGTAAAAAAAGGTGGGAATTTGGTAATGCAATACAACACTGCATCCCGAAGAGCAAGCAAATCAACTTATGGTCCAGTTCCTTTTTCTCTTACAAGAAATAGAGTGACTGAAGAAGATGCTAAAGTGAAATTCTTGGACCCTAAACACCCAATAATGACTACTCCCAATAAGCTAACCAAATCTGATTTTGATAATTGGGTTCAAGAAAGAGGTTTGTATTTTGCAGGAGACTGGGACGAAAGTTACACCCCATTATTCTCTTGGGCAGATAAAGGTGAAGACGATCAAAAAGGAGCATTAATCGTAACCAAATATGGCGAAGGTCAGTTTGTGTACACAGGAATTTCTTTCTTCAGAGAACTGCCAAATGGTGTGGAAGGTGCTTATAAATTATTTGCTAATATTCTAAGCTATTAAAAATGCAAGAACCAACTGACAATAACGAAATAGAAGAAAAAGACACTACAAACTGGAAAGCTTGGTATTGGGGGTTAATGGTATTTCTTGCCGTTCAAATAGCTATTTATTTTTACATCACTAATCTTTACACAGTATGAGTTTAATAGATTGGGCAGTATTATTATTCACGCTTTTTGCGATAGTTACTTACGGTTCTTGGAAGACTCGTAAAAACAAAAACTTAGAGAGTTACCTAAAAGGGAATAACTCAGAAAATTGGGCAACAATTGGTTTATCTATCATGGCAACTCAGGCTTCTGCCATTACATTTTTATCAACTCCAGGGCAAGCTTACGAAAGCGGAATGGGATTCGTGCAATTCTATTTTGGATTGCCGCTAGCCATGATTTTGATTTCGGTATTTTTTCTGCCGATATATTACAAGCTTAAAGTGTACACAGCTTACCAATATCTAGAACAAAGATTTGATGTAAGAGTTAGAGCTTTTACTGCTTTTTTATTCCTTGTTTCTAGAGGATTAGCCGCAGGAATCACCATTTATGCTCCTGCTATTATCCTTTCTACTTTACTTAATTGGAACCTACAATTAACCTGTTTGCTAATTGGCGGCTTGGTAATTATTTATACCGTTTCGGGAGGAAGTAGAGCGGTTTCGCTTACCCAAAAATGGCAAATGACTATTATAATGGGTGGAATGTTTGCGGCATTCTTTTATGTGTTAGATAGTTTTCCAGAAACAGTTGGACTCACCGAAGGAATAGACATTGCTGGGAAATTAGGTAAGATGGAAATCATTGATACTACTTTTGACTTGAAAGAAAAATACACGCTTTGGTCAGGGTTAATTGCTGGTTTGTTTTTATTCCTTTCCTATTTTGGAACCGATCAATCCCAAGTACAAAGATACCTAGGAGGAAAAACATTAAAGGCGTCCAGAATGGGATTGATGTTTAACGGAATCCTTAAAATCCCCATGCAGTTTTTCATTCTGTTTATTGGAGCAATGGTATTTGTATCATTCCAGTTCAATAAACCTCCTATTATTTTTAATACTTCCGCAACCAATATTGAGACACAAAAACAAGCGAGTTTATTATTGATTGAGAACAACTACAATGATATTTTTGAAGAAAAAAAGGCAGCACTTTTAGCTCCAAATACCAACACAAAAAACATTCAGTTTTTACAAGCTCAGCAAGACTCTTTAAGAAATAGCTACAAAGCCGAAATGAGTAAAATTGATAGCGGTTATGAGTCTAAGGATAGTGATTACATCTTCTTAACTTTTGTTCTTGGTTTCCTTCCTCATGGATTAATTGGGCTGTTGCTAGCAGTCATATTTTCTGCAGCAATGAGTTCTACAGCAGGAGAATTAAATGCTTTGGCATCTACTACTACCATTGATTTTTATAAAAAATTCTTTAAGGATTCAGGAGATGAAAAAAAAGACTTAAGAGTGAGTAAATTACTAACCGTAGCATGGGGAATTTTAGCAATCATCATTGCATTAACGGCTGGTTTATTCGAGAACTTAATCCAATTAGTGAATATACTTGGTTCGTTATTTTACGGAACTATTTTAGGGGTATTTCTATTGGCATTTTTCTTCAAGCGGATCGGAGGAACTGCAGCTTTCATAGCTGGAATTATTGGACAAATAGTTGTACTTTCGTGTCACTTTTTATCAGTTTATGGATATATCGAGTTAGGTTATCTACTTTATAACGTCATAGGAAGTGGAACGGTAATTATTATGGGTATAATTATCCAAACATTTTTAAAAAACAACACAAAACCTGAGCTAATACCCTCCGAAAATTAAAACTAATTAACGCCAATACACTTGGCACAAAATAAACCAAAAACATAAATCAAATGAAAAAATTAATCGTAACGATCGCAGCAGCAATGTTTGCTTTTTCTGCAACAGCACAAGAATTACCAAAACCAAGTCCACACAGTGAAGTAGAACAAATGGTTGGTTTAACAACTGTATCAGTTGACTATTCTAGACCTTCTGCTAAAGGAAGAACTATTTTTGGAGAACTAGTGAAATATGATGAGATGTGGAGATTAGGAGCAAACATGGCAACTAAATTAACACTTTCAACTCCTATTACTATTGGAGGTAAAGAAGTTGCAGCAGGAGAATATTCTATGCAAGCAATCCCAGCAGAAAATGGAGATTGGACAATTATTATTAACTCTGATGCTGGCCTACAAGGATTAAGCGGATACAAAAAAGAAAATGATATAGTAAGAGTAAATGCTAAAGCAATGGTTAATTCTTTTACTGAAAGTTTTACTATCGGTTTTGATAAAATCACAGCTACTTCAGCAGTAATCTCTATCAAATGGGAAAAATTAAATATAGAAGTTCCTTTTACTGTTAATACTGGTATGATTGCAAAATCTAACATTGAAGCAGCTATCAAAGAAGGAAAAGACTTAGACAAAGTATATTCTAAAGCTGCTGGATATTTCAAGGACATGAAAGATTACGAAACTGCATTAATGTATGTTGACAAATCATTGAAGATTAAAAAAGCACACCCTGCAATGTTTACTAAAGCTGGAATTTTGAAAGCAGAAGGAAATACTGCTGAAGCAATTAAAGTAGCTAAAGAAGCTCTTAAATTAGCTAACAAAGCTGAATCTAAAGGATGGGCTAACTACATTGAAAAGAACATTAAAGCTTGGGAAGCTGAGTAATTCTTTCTAAACCATTATTTAAAAACCGTCTCGAGAAATCGTGACGGTTTTTTTTGTGGAAAATGGTATATTTATACAAACAAATAAAAAGAATGAAAAAGACTATCCTTTTAGCACTATCAAGCATTGTACTAATAGCTTGCAACAATCCAAAATCAACTAACAAAACTGTGGAAAGAGAAAATCCAATCCTACAAGAATGGGATACCCCGTTTGGCTTACCTCCATTTGATAAAATACAAAGCGAAGATTATTTACCAGCATACAAAATTGCTCTTGCCGAACACCAAGCAGATATTGACGCAATTATAAATAATACAGAAGCTCCAACTTTCAAAAATACGATTGAAGGAATTGAATTTGCTGGTAAAAACCTGACAAAAATCAGTTCTTTATTATCTTGTGTAGAAGCTGCAAATACGGATAGTATTTTAAAAGCTACCAAAAAGGAATTGGCTCCAATTACTTCGGCTCATTATGACAACATAATGCTTAACGAAGATTTATTCGCCAAAGTGAAAGCTGTTTACGACCAAAAAGAAACGTTAAACTTAACCCCAATTGAAAGCTACTTGTTGGAGGAAAAATATAAAGATTTTACTAAATCGGGAATTAATTTGGGTGCAGAAGACAAAGAAAAACTAAAAGAAATAAACGGAAAGTTGGCTGAGCTAACTCTTCAGTATGGAAATAATTTATTAGATGAAACCAACTCATTTGAGTACCACACAACTGATTCAACAGATTTAGGAAATTTACCAACTAGTTTGAAAGCTCTAGCTAAAGAAGAAGCTACAAAAAGAGGGCACGAATCAGGATGGTCATTTACGGTTCAGAGACCAAGTATCAATCCTTTTTTACAAAGTTCGCCAAACAGAAAAGCACGTAAAATATTGTATGATGCATACGCTCAAAGAGCTAACAATGATAACGATAAGGACAACAAAAAAATCATTAAAGAGATTGTTTCGTTAAGAATTGACAAAGCAAAACTATTAGGATTTAAAAATCATGCATCTAGAGTATTGCAAAACAACATGGCTGAAAAACCAGAAAATGTATTAGCATTTATGGATAAAATGTGGCCATTTGCTTTAGCGAAAGCGAAAGAAGAAAAAGCTGCAATGAATAAGATTTTCCAAGCAGATGGAAACGAAGGAGACATTCAAGGACACGACTGGAGATATTATGTAGAAAAAGTAAGAAAAGAGCGTTACAACTTTGACGAAGAAGAGACTAGACCTTATTTTGAGGTTTCTGCTGTTACAAAAGGTGTGTTTGAATTGGCAAATAAGCTATTTGGAATGACTTTCGTAAAAAGAACAGATTTACCAATTTGGCATCCAGAACAAGAAGTATTTGAAGTTAATAACAGAGACGGTTCGCACTGTGGGATTATGTATTTAGATTTCTTTGCAAGAGACAGTAAAAGAGGTGGTGCTTGGATGAACTCGATAAGAAAACAATCGAATGTAGATGGAATGATTCACCCAGTGGTGACTACGAACTACAATTATCCAGCACCAACAGAAAACTCTCCTTCTCTATTATCATACAGAGAAGCAGAAACTTTGTTTCACGAGTTTGGACACGCTATTCACGGATTACTTTCTAACGTAAAGTACAGAAGCTTATCTGGAACTGCTGTTCCTAGAGATTTTGTTGAGTTTCCTTCGCAAGTAATGGAAAACTGGATGGGCGAACCTGAGGTATTGCAATTATTTGCCAAGCATTACAAAACGGGAGAAGTTATTCCAGAAGCATTAATTAAAAAGTTAAAAGATGCCAATAGTTTTAATGGTGGATTTGGTACCGTAGAATACATGGCTGCTGCTTATTTAGATATGTATTGGCACACACTTGAAGCTCCAACAGAAATGGGAGTTAACGAATTTGAAGCTAAAAAATTAACTGAATTAGGATTAATTGATGTGATTCAACCAAGATACCGAAGTACGTATTTCTCTCATATATTCTCTGGTGGATACTCTGCAGGATACTACAGTTACCAATGGTCAGAAGTATTGGATGCAGATTGTTTTAATGCTTTTAAAGAAACCGGAAACTTATTTGACCCAGCAGTAGCCAAACGCTACCAAGAGATGATGAGCAAAGGAGGATCCGAAAAAGGAATGAAGCTTTATACCGATTTTAGAGGGCAAGAACCAGACATTAAATGGTTGTTGGAGAAGAAAGGGTTTATTGAATAAAAGTGAGGTAATTTGAGTGAATCAAAGAACTATGGTTCAATCTAAACTATTAATCGTAAATTCGCAGAATAATAGAAGCAGTATGGGAAATATAGTAGCGATAGTAGGAAGACCAAATGTAGGGAAATCTACTCTTTTCAATAGATTAACAGGAGAACGAAAAGCCATTGTAGAGGAATCTAGTGGAGTAACTCGTGACAGGCACTACGGGAAATCGGAATGGAATGGTGCAGAATTTTCTGTGATTGATACAGGAGGTTATGTTCAAGGTTCAGATGATGTATTTGAAGGAGAAATTCGTAAGCAAGTTCACTTGGCTATGGATGAAGCAGATGCTATATTATTTGTGGTAGATGTACAAGTAGGAATTACTGATTTAGACATGAGAGTTGCTAAAATTCTCCGAAAGATGTCTAAAAAAGTATATGTAATTGCCAATAAAGTAGATTCGCCTATTCACCAAACCATGTCGGCTGAGTTTTATAGCTTAGGATTAGGAGAAGTTTACAACTTATCTTCTATTAACGGAAGTGGAACTGGTGAAATACTTGATAAAGTAGTATCAGACTTTGAGGACAAACCAGAATTAGAAGATACTTCTGGAGTGCCAAAATTTGCTATTGTAGGAAAACCAAACGTAGGGAAATCATCTCTAATAAATGCCTTAATTGGTCAAGAGAGAAACATTGTAACTCCAATATCTGGAACGACAAGAGATACGCTTAATACACGTTACAAATCATATGGTTTTGATTTCTTTTTGGTAGATACTGCCGGATTAAGAAAACAAGCTAAAGTACAGGAAGACATTGAGTTTTATTCAACATTGCGTTCGGTAAGAGCCATTGAAGAAAGTGATGTATGTATTTTTATGGTTGATGCTATTGAAGGAATAGGTCATCAAGATTTGAATGTATTTCAAATAATAAAAAAGAACAAAAAAGGAGTTGTTGTATTAATCAACAAATGGGATTTGGTTGACGAAAAAGAAACCAATACCATTAAAGAGATGGAGGAAAGAGTAAGAAAAAGGTTAGCTCCATTTACTGATGTTCCAATCATTTTCACATCAACAGTTACTAAACAAAGACTACATAAAGCATTAGAAAAATCTATTGAAGTATACGAAAACCGTACACAGAAAATACCTACTTCTGAGCTTAACGACAAGTTACTGCCAATAATAGAAAGAACTCCACCACCTGCTTACAAAGGGAAGTACATTAAGATTAAGTTTATTACTCAACTACCAACTTACACACCAAGTTTTGCAGTTTTCTGTAACTTACCGCAATACATCCGTGAGGATTACAAGCGATTTGTAGAAAACCAATTGCGTAAGCTTTATAAATTTGAAGGGGTACCAATGAATATTTTCTTTAGGAAGAAGAATTAAAATAAACATTCCACAAAAAAAAAGACTCTTTAGAATAATCTAAAGAGTCTTTTTTTATTTACACGAATTTATAATTAGTTTACACTCCCAAAAAAGCTTTAACAGCTACCCAATACTCAGCTTGGTCTGATTGTGAACTCCATAATGCTTTAGCTCCATGAACTCCGCTTCCTGTAGGGATAAATTGAACTTTATCAGTTGAAGTAATTACATTATAAAAATCAGTAACATCTGTAGCCTCAGTTTTAGATGAAGTTAAAAATGCAGGTTTGTTTAATCCTGTAACTGAAGCTTCAACATTTGTTCCTGCTAAAAATTCTCCAGGACTAAATACTAATACTTGCTCTACATCTGCATTCTCATTAGAAATAACCAAAGAATGAGCTGCTGAGTATGAACTTCCCCACAGAATTACATTTTTACCATAATATGCTTTTGCCCATGATATTGCAGCAACAATATCTTGTTTAGCATCAGTAAAACTTATTGCCAAACCAGCAGCAATGGCTTTTGTTCTTGTTTCGTTATTAACCCCATTTACCGAACCTCCAGATCTTTGGTCTATTGCTAAGCAATTAAATCCTAGCCTGTTTAATGAATCAGCAATTTCAAGGTATTCTCCTCTGCTGTAACCGGCCTGGTGACATAATACTATAATTGGTTTACTATTATTTACATGAAAATGATCGGCAGTTATCATCAAAGAATCTCCAGAAGGAAACTCAATAGTTTTAACAAATGCTTCGTCTGTAGGAGTTGGATTGGTAGTAAACTCAATGGGTGTAACATCATCTTTATTACAAGAAATAAATCCTATTACCAAAACGGCAATGAATACAAAAATTAGCTTTTTCATGTGGTTGTTTTTTTAAATATACGGAGTTTAGTATGGAAAGTTGAGCCTGAGATATTATTCTTAATCAATCTTATTCAGTTCTAACACTAAGTTTTCTCCATAAAATCTAGAGGCAGATTCACTAAAACCCTTGGTTAAATCGGAAACATAAAACTTGTTTCGCTTTTCTTTTTTATCAGAAAGTAAGTTTTCGTTATCCAAAATGACTTTTAATTTACTTGCCAAAATATCAGTAGAATCAAATAACTTGACCTTTCCATCAAAAAATTCACTGATTTCATCTGCAATTAAAACGTAATGTGTACACCCTAAAATCAAAGCATCAATGTCTTTAAATTTTGGGTTAGAAAGATAATTTTCGATTACCGTGTGGCTTATTTTATCCTGACTAAAACCTTCCTCAATCATTGGGGCTAAAAGTGGAGTTGCCAATACTTCTATTTCCAACTCGGGATTTCTTCGGTTTAGCTTTTCTTGATATACGCCAGACTCTACAGTAGTTTTAGTTGCAATTAATCCTACTTTTTTTATCGAATTATCACTTACAATTGCTTCTACAATCGGATCAATCACATTAATAATTGGGAAATTCCCTTCGTGCTTGTCTCTCAAAAATTCATACGAAGTAGCCGAAGCAGTATTGCAAGCCATTACCACAGCTTTGCAATTTTCTTTTCTAATTAAAAACTTAGAAATACTCTGAACGAATGAATGGATTAACTCGGGAGATTTATCGCCATAAGGCAAATGAGCTGTGTCGCCAAAATAGATAATTCGTTCGTTAGGCATTAGCTTACTAATAGCATGCGCCACAGTCAATCCTCCGATACCAGAATCGAATACTCCAATGGGTTGAGATGATTGAGAATTTGCCATAGTCAAATATAGAGAATAATTTAGTTTCGAAAAGTATAATCCCTAAACCATATTTTGATTAAATTCGAGCAAATTACTTATAATGAAGAAAGAAAAACAATTACGCTATGATACAGCCTATCTTAATATGGCTAAAGAATGGAGTAAATTATCTCATTGTGAGCGTAAACAAGTAGGCGCTATTATTGTAAAAGATCAGGTAATAATATCTGATGGTTATAACGGAACTCCTACAGGTTTTGATAATTGTTGTGAGGATGATAATGGAGAAACCAATTGGTATGTGCTTCATGCTGAGGCTAATGCTTTGATGAAGCTATCTAAATCCACTAACAGTTCCAAAGGAGCTACTTTATACATTACTCTTTCGCCTTGTAGAGATTGTGCTAAACTAATACACCAAGCTGGAATAAAACGCGTAGTTTATATCACTGAATACAAAGATTGCTCAGGAATAGACTTTTTGAAAAAGGCAGATATTGAACTTGAACACATAAAACTTTAATGAAAAAAATCACTTACTTATTTCCTTTATTTTTTGCCATTGCTTTAGCAGTTGGTTTCTATTTGGGAAAGAAAAACAACTCTCCTTTCTTATCTCAAAAAAAAGAGAACAACCTTGAATATAGCTCCCAACAAAAACTATATCAAGTAATGGATGCTATTAAAAATGAATTTGTAGATACCATTTCTGACAAGCAACTTACTGATAAAACAATTCGACAATTACTCTCTAACCTGGATCCTCATTCGGCATATATTCCTTACAAAAAAAACAACCGAGAGGACGAAGAAATGAGAGGGCAGTTTGCTGGTGTTGGAGTGAAGTTTATTATCCTTAATGATTCCTTATTCGTTACCAATGTTATTGCTAACGGACCTTCTTTTAGAGCTGGAATAGAAAACGGAGACATTATCACAAAAATAGATACAACATTAGTTGCAGGCGTAAATTTACAGAATGATGAAGTGATGAAACTCTTAAAAGGAGTGCCGAAAACTGAAGTGAAAATAGAACTAAAAAGAAGAGGAGAAATACTTACTAAAACTATTATTAGAGGACTAATTCCTATTAAAAGTGTAACAGCTTCGTTCATGTTGACTGAAGATATTGGGTACATTAAACTGGTTCGTTTTTCCGAAACATCATCTGAAGAATTCTTTTATGCAGCTAGAGATTTACTGAGAAAAGGAATGAAAAAAATGGTGTTTGACCTAAGAGGAAATGGAGGTGGATACTTACAAATTGCCGAAGATATTGTTGATCAATTTCTGGAAGAAGGAGAATTAATGGTTTATACTCTTGACCGAAATGGAGAAGGTGAGAAAGCAATTGCAACTAAAAAAGGAATATTAAAAACAGTAGAATTAGCTGTACTAATGGATAGAGAATCGGCAAGTGCAAGTGAGATTGTTGCTGGAGCCATTCAGGATAACGATAGAGGAACTATTTATGGAAGACGTTCATTTGGTAAGGGATTAGTTCAAAAACCTATTAGATTGGTCGACAGCTCGCAAATGAGAATTACTGTTGCTCGATATTACACTCCAACTGGAAGATGTATTCAGAAACCATACAAAAATGGAGCACATTACGATTACATGATGGAGCTTTACGACAGAGATAAAAATGGTGAATTATTCGCTTTAGATTCTACTGTATTTGTAGACTCATTGAAATTTACAACCCCTGGAGGGAAAGTAGTTTATGGTGGTGGTGGAATTACTCCTGATGTATTCATTCCTTATGATACTACTGGTTATTCTTCATTTTACAGAAAGGTAGCTTACAGCAGAGTAATAACTGAGTTTACAATCAATTACTTAAAAACTAACAGAATAAGATTGACTGATAAAAGCTTGAATCATTTCTTGAAAAACTTTGTAGTAACTGATAGAATGTATAATGACTTTATAGCTTTCGCTAAAACTAGAAAAGTTAATGGAAACCCGAGTGATATTTCTAAATCTAAAATAAGATTAAGTAATAGAATAAAAGAAGAAATAGCTTCTGGAATTTGGGATGAGGAAGGAAGAGAATACGTTAATTCTAGAAACAACAATGACTTGGATGTGGTTTTGAATAATATGTAACCAAAAGTTTATTGCACAAAAAAAGGGAGAAACTTTCGTTTCTCCCTTTTACATTTTTATTGAAATCTAATCTTAACAAAACTCAGTATAAGCTGCTGATAAATTATCTGCAATTGCTTCTGCTGTATTTCCTTCAATGTGGTGTCTTTCTAAAAAGTGAACTAATTTTCCATCTTTAAACAAAGCAATACTTGGTGATGATGCTGGATAAGGCAAAGTGTATTTTCTTGCCTGCTCAACTGCTGCTGCATCTACTCCTGCAAATACTGTTACCAAGTTATTAGGTCTTTTATCTCCCATGTCTACTGATAATTTAGCTGCTGGCCTAGCGTTTCTTGCTGCACACCCACATACCGAATTAACTACACAAAGAGTAGTTCCTCCTGCGTTCATAATCTCATCTACTTCTGCTGGAGTTGTTAATTCTGTAAATCCTGCTCCTGTTAAATCTTCTCTTATTGGCGCTATTACTTCTTCTGGGTACATATTATTATATTTTAAATCTGATTATTAATATTGAATTACAAAGGTAGTTAACCTTTGGTCAACTTGCCTAAAATAGGGCTTTTAAAACTCTCCTACGTTTTCAAGAACAAATAACTCTTTGTTTCCGAAATAAAATGTAGCTATGGATCCTTCTAACTTATAACTAGTAACTTTTCCCAAAGCTCTTAGAAAAACTACTTCTGAAACAGTATCAAATTCTTCGCAGTCCATTTCTGTAGCCGAAACATCATTAATTTTAATCTTGAATCCTTCTTCTATTAGTGTTCCACTAAAAGTATTACACCCAGTGGTTCCCTGTACATTTCCATTATCAACACTGAAAAAAACAATTGGTTCAGGAATTATTTTCCCTTCAAGAGCTATTAATTTCCACTCTCCTATTCCTAGCGAAAGACGTCTTGCTTTAATAAGCACAGTTTCTCCAGACAATAAAGAAAGGTTCTTTAAATCTATTTCGATAGAAGTTCCTTCCGAAAAAGCATTATTAATTTCTCTCTCAACATCACCTGCAATACCCTGACATGCCATTCTTGTAGAGCCTACATTTGAAAAAACAGGTCCTCCATCAAGATTTAATTTTCCGAAGTAGGAATTACATCCATTATTACCTCCTACTTTTCCATCATCTTTAATGATAATAGTTGGAGACACTCCATTAAACTCAGGGATATTTGCTAAAGAAATTATCTGATAACTACCCGCATACTCAGCATATTCATTCTCTTCTTCCACTTTAACTACTTCTTCTTTTTGTGCGTCTACAACTACTTCTTTTTTGGATTTACAACCAAAAAGTAATAGTGTAACTACTGCAAATAATACTAAACTTTGTTTCATACAATTAGATATTATATGCTCCTAAAAGTAATACTGGGTTTTCCATCAAGTTTTTAAATGTATTCAAAAATTGAGATCCTGCAACTCCGTCTACAACTCTATGATCACATGATAAAGTAACCTTCATTATATTTCCTGGTACAATTTCCCCTTTCTTAACTACTGGTACTTGACTAATTCCACCAATTGCTAAAATACAAGAGTCAGGCGAATTAATAATAGCCGTAAATTCTTCTATTCCAAACATTCCTAGGTTAGAAATTGTAAATGTATTTCCTTCCCAATCTTGTGGTTGTAATTTTTTAGCTTTTGCTTTTTTAGCAAACTCTCTTACTTCAGTTGAAATTTGTGTCAATGTTTTACCATCTGCAAATCTTACAACAGGTACTAACAAACCATCTTCTACAGAAACAGCTACACCAATATTTACATGATCGTGCTGGTGAATAGTATCGCCCATCCAAGCAGAATTAATCTGTGGATGTTGTTTAAGTGCTGTTGCACAAGATTTAATTACCAAATCATTAAACGAAACTTTATTTGGCGCAATACTTTTATTAATAGAAGCTCTTGCTTCCATTGCATTATCCATGTCAATAGATACTGTTAAATAGAAGTGTGGTGCAGTAAATTTACTCTCTCCTAATCGTCTAGCAATTGTCTTTCTCATTTGAGAAACTGGCAATTCTGTATATGATTCTCTATTTACAAAGTTAGCTGCATTTCCACCTCTAAAATTATCTACATCTCTTTTTACAATTCTTCCTCCTTCTCCAGTTCCTTTTACTTGAGATAAGTTTAGTCCTTTATCATTAGCTAATTTTTTAGCCAATGGAGATATTTTAATATCTAATCCTTCATCAGAATGAGAAGGCTGTGCTTTTGGAGCTTCCTTTACTACTTTAGTTGCAGTAGGTTTTGGAGCTTCACCTTTAGCAGCTGGTTTAGACGCTTCCTTTTTTGGAGCTTCTTTTTTCTCTTCTTTTGAAGGTGCAGCATTTGCTCCACTCGCTTCATCTGTCAACATTTTAGTAATATCTTCTCCTTTCTCACCAATAATAGCAAGGATATCGTTTACAGGTGCTCCCGCTCCTTTTTCAACTCCAATGTATAACAACACTCCATCAAAAAAAGATTCGAATTCCATTGTTGCTTTATCTGTTTCAATTTCAGCAATTAACTCCCCTTCTTCTACGCTATCACCCACTTTTTTATGCCATTCTGCCACTACCCCTTCTACCATTGTATCACTCAACTTGGGCATTCTAATAATTTCTGCCATAACTCTTTATTCTTAGTTTTTTGGTTTTAAAAATTCGGTCTATTTATATTCTATCATAAATGGATATTCTTCTTTGTACACATCTTCGTACAATTCATCTCCATCAGGATAAGGAGAATCTTCTGCAAATTTGATTGATTCAGCAACCAAGTCTTTCACTTTTTTACCGATAGCTTCAAGCTGTTTATCCGTAGCAAATTTGTTTTCCTTAATTGTTTTAAGAACCTGAGAAATTGGATCGATATCCATATATTCTTCTACTTCTTCTTTACTTCTATATTTTTGTGGATCACTCATTGAGTGCCCTTTGTATCTATAAGTTTCAATATTCAATAATGTTGGCCCATCACCTTTTCTTGCTCTTGCAACAGCTGTTTCAATTGCAGCATGAACAGCTTCACAGCTCATTCCGTCTACAGTTTCTGCTGGCATGTCGTAAGACAAAGCCATTTTTGATAAATCTACTACATTGGTAGTTCTTTCTACAGATGTTCCCATTGCATAATTATTATTCTCGATAATAAATACCACTGGTAACTTCCACATCATTGCCATGTTAAAAGTCTCATGTAACGAACCTTGTCTTGCAGCTCCATCTCCAAAAGATGTTAAACAAACATTTTTAGTCTTGTTATATTTTTCAGCAAAAGCAATACCTGCTCCCATAGGAATTTGAGCTCCTACAATTCCATGTCCTCCCATCAATCCTCTTTCTGTATCAAACATGTGCATAGAACCTCCTTTTCCTTTAGAACAACCTGTTGTTCTTCCGTAAAGCTCAGCCATTACAAATTTCGGATGCATTCCTAATCCAATTGGATGAGCATGATCTCTGTAGGCTGTAATATGTTTATCTCCTTTTCTGGTTGCACTTACTGCACCTGCTACCACAGCTTCTTGCCCGATATATAGGTGACAAAATCCACCAAACTTTTGTTGGATGTAAAGTTGCCCAGTTTTTTCTTCAAATTTTCTCATTAAAAGCATGTCCTCATACCATTTCATGTATTGAGCCTTAGAGTGCTTTAATTTAGTTTTGGATGCTGCTTTTTTTGTAGCTGTAGCCATAATTTATTCTTTTTTCAATTCAATTTCATTAAACATAAACGGTAATATAGTTTCTATACTTTCCGCAATATAAATATCTCCACTCTCTCCGGTCATAATTAATCGGATAGGTTGTTTTTGTTTTAATTCATACTCTGCCATTGATTGTCTGCAAGCCCCACAAGGAGATACAGGATGATTCACATCAAAACCTTTGGCAAAAGCCGTAACCGCAATTGTATCAATCTTAGCATCCGAATAAAAAGAGTTTGCATAATAAATTGCTACTCTCTCCGCACACATACCAGAAGGATAAGCCATGTTCTCTTGGTTACTACCCTCAATAATTTCATTAGAACTAAGTCGTATTGCTGCACCCACATAAAATTGGGAGTAAGGTGCATACGCAGTTTTACTCACTTTTTTGGCTCTTTCGATCAACTCTCTATCATTATTCGAAAGTTCATCAACACTAGTGTATACTGTTAGTTCAACACTATGTATTAATTTTTTAGCCATAATTTATTATTACTTTGTTAAAAAAGTAAAGTAAAGATAAGGAAGTATTTTCAAAAGTGGGGGTTTAAAAAGGAATTTTAGTTCGTTAGATTTTTCGTTTGGTTTCGAAGAACAAATCTAAAATTTCGGCACATTCTTTTTCCATGATACCACTTACTATTTCTGTTTTGGGATGCAACAAAGATTTGGGCACTGAAGAGAACCCTCTTTTTGGGTCAGAAGCACCATAAACTACCTTTCCTATTCTTGTCCAAAAGGATGCTCCAGCACACATTACACAAGGCTCAAGTGTTACATACAAAGTGCATTTATTCAAGTATTTATTTCCGAAAAACTCTGAGGCCGAAGTAAACGCAAGCATTTCTGCATGGGCAGTAAAATCATTAAGCAACTCGGTTTGATTATGAGCTCTAGCAATTATTTTATTATTAGAAACTACAACAGCACCAATTGGTAGTTCACCTGCATCAAAAGCAAGTTTAGCTTGATTAAAAGCTTGCTTCATAAAAGACTCATCTGAAAAAACTGTAAGCATGATTTAGTTATTCTGGATTAATTTAATTTTCTCAATTTTAGAATTTGAACACTCCAAAATTTCAAAATAAAAATCATTAATCTCTATTATATCTCCCTCATTTGGGATGTTCTCATGAATAGTTACAATTAATCCAGCAAGAGTTTCGTATTCATCAGATTCTGGCAACTCTAAATTATACTCACTATTTATATACTCTATCTCTTGTCTTCCCGAGAAAATATAAA
>Ga0209533_1000506_pt1 | contig 37652 bp, 31 predicted proteins | sample COG_04_FD_184748 | JGI IMG/M metagenome (GOLD analysis project Ga0209533, IMG submission 184748) | Pelagic Microbial community sample from North Sea - COGITO 998_met_04 (SPAdes) (version 2) | ecosystem: Environmental > Aquatic > Marine > Neritic zone/Coastal water | place: Helgoland, sampling...
CTAAAGGTGATTGTTAGCTATTTACCTAATTCCTACGCCCACCGCAATTTGGTATAGCGCGGCGATGATGCACAGTCCCAAAGGGCGGGAGTGCGAAGCAAGTAGCAATTTGGGTTCACCTTTAGGTGAATTGTGCATCATCGGTTTTGTGTATGATTAGTTGCGTGTTTTAAGCACTGAAGTTATTAAATAAAACACAGATAGAAAGTCCGCGAGGACTTTCGTAAATTGTCTAAAACCAAGCAATTAATTATACACGGTGTTGGCAACAGTACTTTCTTCTATTAATTCTTCAAATTCTTTTTTAACATCTTTACTATCGACAAGGTTTTCAAATTTTTTAATCCAAACATTTACATTTTTCTCAAATTGTGTTTTCTTATCATCGATAGAAACTGGATTTGCTCCTTCAAGTTTTTTACTTTTTTCTAAAGTTTCAATAATCATTGTGTAATATGAAAAATGAGCTCTTGTATATTGATTGGTTATATTCTCTAATTCATCTGTTATAAACCTTGCTTGATTTAATGCAGTAATTGGATAAATTAGCCTTTTGTCAGCTAACAATGAAGATGGACTATTTTTATTTTCTTTTTCTATTATAGATAATTTTTTTATTATCATATCATCTTGATAATAATTGGCTATTATATCTGTTAATCCATAGTCTTCAGGAATAACTATTTTCATTTCATTGATAGTTATTAAACGGTCAATCGTGAAATTTTGCAAGATTTTTTGTAGAGCTAAAGTTCTTATTTTGGTTTGTTCAATATTTATTTCAAATTCTTTCGTTGCGTTAGCCAAACCTTCATAGTGTTCAATATATTTTTTTAAATCTTTATTAAAACTGTCAAAATCTTTAGCTGATATTTTTCTACTACCAAAACTAATATTTGATACAAAACCTATAACAGTATTTATTGCAGGAATAGCAGTTTTTGCAATTTCTGTTATTGGGTGGTCAATTATACTATTTACAAATTTATTAACTTTTCCTGATTTATTTAATTTCTTGTCTTTTTCTAAAATGTGTTTACTAATTAAATCCTCGATTATTTGTTCAAGACTAAATCCAAGGTCGTCATTGGTTGGATTGTTTAATTTAGTTACATCTTTTAAGAAAACCGCTTGTGATATAGAAGCATCAATTGCATTGAAACTTTTATTTGCTGTTTTTACAAATTCAGTAGTTTTTACTATTAAATGTTTTCGCTGATTTAATTTTGCTTCGTTAGTTTTTAAATTAAAGCCAGTATTCAGTAGAATTAATTTTTTACTTTCTGCTAAATCAAGTTTTACTGAAACAAGTTCTTTTCTTAAAGCATCAATATCAAGTTTTAGGTCATTATCAACTTGTTTAATTTGTTTATTGACTGCTTTTATTTCTTGATTTGTTGAATTATCTTGAGAATACCCAATAAAAAAATTAGAAATAATTACGATTGTTAGAAGTGTTTTTTTCATTTTTCAAATTTTGGCTAATAGTTAGTTGTATTGTTGCCAACGGCATTCGTGTATGTTGTGTGAGACGTAGTCTCACCGGGAGCCATCATCGCGTCTCATGGTCTATACACCTATGTTGTCAGTACGTTCCAAGGCACGTTTTTATTAATTTAACAACCACACTATGTCCTTGTCCATGAGCGTGATGTACGAATGCCGTTGGTCAGTAATTAGTTAAAAAGGAGCACGCAGTGCGATTTAACGTGCCGTAGGCAATTACTGACCAACTAGTGTATATCCGCAGTGTTACGTTTATTTCGTTTATATGTTTTTACTTCTTTTTCATTTCAATAAACTGATTTATAATGCTTTAAGTTTCAATTGTATGACCCCAAGTGCTTTGTGTATTTGCAAAACTTTTATTAATCACATAGATCATTTTAATTAATATCTCAAAGAACCTTCTTTAAAATCTTTCAAATTGGGACATGTTTAAGCATGTCATTTCCCTATTCTCACTAAAATAATATCTTAAGCTTCGGTTAAATTGCTTATTGAAGAATTAGACTTTGGGGTCTATCGTCACTCAAATTTACACTAAATTTTTAAAAATCAAAAAATTGCCTTAATTTTTAATCGATAAATCTGAAATTTTATGTTGTAAAACTATTTTTCTTATAGTATATTTGTAGCGTAAAACAAAAGCATATACCATGTTCGATTTTGATCAGTATTTAGGATTTTTAGCATTTTTATCCATCTTAACCTTAGGATTTTGGTTAATGATTTTCTTATTAACCTTCGCCATTCCTTACTGGGTGGTTGGTTCTGCACTAGAACACTTCAAAGAAAAAAGAGACGCTAAAAAAGCAAAAGCAGAAAAAGCTTAAAAAAGGTCACCTTTATATACATCAAAATCCAAAGCATTTCTGTTTTGGATTTTTTTGTTTGTTAGCCGTCGAAACCATCTCCGAAGCCACCCCGTTGAGGGCCTTTTTTCTTCTGATTGAAACGGTAGGTGAACGATAGATTGTACGAACGGACGCGCCATCGGTAATCACTATCACTATAAAATGTTGGTGTCGTGGATTCTAAATTTCGGCGTTGGGTGTTGAATATATCATTAACATTAAAAGAAATAGACGCTTTTTCTTTAAACACGTCTTTGCTAAATGCCATATTTGACGAAAATCGCCCATCTCGTCTGTTTACAGCATCTATTCGTGGGCCATCATAACTTATGCGCGTTTGCCATTCTACTTTTCCTGGTAATGTATATTTGTTATTTAATCGAATGAACCAATTTAAGTTTTCGGAATCATAACTCAAGCCTTTATAATTTCCTCTAATAACAGATTGAAATAAATTGAAATTAACATTCATATTCCACTTTTTTGATGGACGATAAGTCAAGGTGAACTCAAACCCATAGCGGTCTTCTTCAGCCAAGTTAATGGGGCCGCGGCGAATGACAGGAACACTCTGGCCGTCTATCAAAACTTCTTCACCTGTGTCTTCACTTACGTATGTAAACACATCGGTGGCATGGTTGAAATACAATGAAGTATTGAGTGTTAAAATGCCAAATTTGTTGAGGTAGCCAATGTCAAACCCATTTGAATAACTTGGGTTGATGTTTGGATTGCCTTGAAATAAATTAGTGGCACTGCTTCGGGAAGGAAAGGGATTTAAAAAGCGCGAACGTGGTCGACTGATACGTCGGTTATAGCCTAATGTTAGGCTTTGAGACTCAGAAAATTCATAGCCCAAGTTAACCGTAGGAAAAAGACCAATATAATTATTATTGTTATAGTCATTACTGCTGAGTTGTTGAATGGTTATCCGCGTCGACTCCAGTCGCAAGCCCAGTAAAAATGAAAATTTATCTTTGAGCTTACTTCCAAATTGGGAGTAAAATGCATTGACATCTTCTTTGTATATCAAAGTATTACTAACGTCAGTATCCAATACAAAAGCATCATTTTCGGCAAACTCTAAACTGTAGTCCGTTGTGTTTTTGCTAAAACGACCATTATAACCCGCTTCAAAGCGACTATTCTTTCCTATAGGAAGTGTGAAATCTGTTTTTAGTAAAACGCGTTCTTGATCTTCAAGAGTTTGGACGCGTTCTGCAGCAACAGCATTATTGTAAATAATGGAATTTTCATCTTCTGAATTGTTTTCAACTTGAAAATCTAGGGTCAATCGGTGGTCGCTATTGCCATGAAATTGCTTGTCAAAATTAATAGAAAACTGTGTGGTTTCATCCGTTTCAAGTTCGGGGTCGTAGCGCAAGGATTGACTTATTAATGTTCTTGTAGCATCAAAAGATTCGGCACGGTTAAAGGTCTCATTGGTGTTGTCACTTTTTCTAACTAAAAAAGCGGATGTTAGGGAAGTGGTTGGATTGATGTACCATTCGATTCCTGTATTGCTGTTAAATCCTTTTCGGATGCGTTCAAAAGTGCGGTATTCGTTTCGATACGTGTTCGGAGCGTCACCAATAAGCATTCCGTTATCGTCGTAATCGGAATTAAAAAACGTTGTTTCTGTAGTCGAATTCCCAGGGCTATTTCTGTATGAATAGCCAGAAGTATTAAAAATATTTACATTTCCTGTACGGTAGTTTATATTTCCAGAAGCCCCCAATTGATCTGGGTGTCCTGCATTCAGTATGACCGCACCGTTGAGTCCGAGCAGTTTGCTTCGTCTCAAAATAATATTTAGAATTCCAGCCGTGCCCTCGGCATCATAGCGTGCAGAAGGAGAGGTGATGATTTCAACTTTTTCAATAGCATCTGCTGGTAATTGTCGCAACGCATCTGTAGAATTTAATCCCACCAAACCCGAGGGTTTACCGTTTATTAAAATACGTACATTTCCATTGCCTCTCAAAGCAACATTCCCTTCAATGTCTACAGAAACCGAAGGAACATTGTCTAACACATCGCTCACACTACCACCTCTTACAGTGAGATCTTTTCCAACATTATATATTTTTTTATCTAATTTTATTTCAACAGTAGTCCGCTCTGCAATGATATCTACAGCATCTAAGGCTTGTAAATCATCTTCCATTTTGAGAACTCCAAAATTGGTATCTTGATCGAGCGTGTAATTTGATTTTGTAAGTGTTACAAATGAAAAATATTCAAAAGCAATGTCATAAACCCCCTTAGGGATTGCAATGCTAAAATTACCTTCATAATCTGTGATGCCCCCTCCAATCACCTTGTTTTTGTCAGGACTAAAAAAAGCAACGGTTGCATATTCAAGAGGCACTTGGCTTTCTTTTTCTATAATTTTCCCCGATACAACATAGGTGTCCAACTTTTTTTGAGCAATCAAAGTGCAGTGAATCAAAATAAAACTGAAAGCAAATAACACACGCTTATTCATAACTATGAATTTAAAAAAAAATTAAGTACAAAAGTAGCTTGATAATTAGCCTATTGAGGTTAATATTCTGTTAAATAAAAGGGTGTTAAAATCCACTAAAACAAGTCTTTACTTTTAATACTACAAAACAATGTATTTTATTTTAATTTTTTTCTGATCTGTTTTGCCGCTTTTGTTGCTTTGACATTTCTGTCGATAACATGGCCTGGTCTGGTCCATTTCACAGGGTCATCATTTTTTAATATAGTTTTTCGAATTTTGAATTTATCGACATTTTCTTTCTTTTTTTCGGTTGGAATTAATCCTAATAAAGCAAACATTTCGGCATCTTTATCCGCTCCAGGATTGGGAGTAGTTAAGAGCTTTTCCCCGGCAAAGATAGAAGAAGCCCCCGCCATAAAACACAGGGCTTGTGCTTCCATGCTCATTTCTGTTCTTCCTGCGGATAATCGTACCGTTGTTTTTGGCATTACAATTCTTGTGGTCGCAATCATTCTTATGACGTCCCAAACGGGAATAACATTTTTGCTTGCTAAGGGCGTTCCCTCTACAGGAACCAATGCATTGATAGGAACGGAATCCGGAATTCTATCTAGGCTTAATAAACTCATTAACATTCCAATCCTATCCTCAACAGTTTCGCCCATTCCTATAATACCTCCAGAACATACTTTTAAGGCGCCTTTATTTACATTTTTTAATGTTTGTAAGCGATCATCATAACCTCTTGTAGAGATGACTTCTTTGTAGTACTCCTCAGAAGTATCTAGGTTATGATTGTAGTAATGTAAACCAGCATCAGCCAAGCGCAAAGCTTGACTTTCAGTAATCATGCCAAGGGTACAACAGACTTCCATATTCAAATGACTGATACCTCTGACCATTTCTAGTACTTTTTCGAAATCATCTCCCTCTTTGACATTGCGCCACGCCGCCCCCATACATACACGAGAAGAGCCATTTTGTTTTGCTTTTTTTGCCAAATTAATGACGGTATTAACAGGCATTAAGTCGTTTTTTTCAATTCCTGTGTGGTATCTAGCAGCCTGAGGACAGTATCCACAATCCTCGGGACATCCTCCTGTTTTTATTGAAATTAAGGTGCTAACTTGAATCTTTGAAGGATCGTGATGAAGCCTGTGTACGTTTGCGGCTTCAAAAATCAATTCCATTAAGGGCGTGTTGTATATCTTTAAGATATCTTCTTTTAAGTAGGTTTTCATTTTAGTTTTTTTTGATTTATGGATACTAACAAGCTTACCGCATTTCCTCCAAAACCAACGGCGTTGACTAGTATTTTTTTTATTTTATTAGGATGTTTTTGACCTTTTAAAAAAGGAATTTCAATAAATTTTTGATGTTGTAGCATGTGTATTGCAAATTCTAAACTTAAGCCCCCAGACGCTCCAAGGGTATGTCCAATTTTCCATTTATTAGAAGTTAATGCAGGTATTTTATCTTTAAATAGTTGCTTGATTGCATTGTGTTCAGAGATGTCCCCTTTTAGGGTGCCAGGGGCGTGCATGACGACAATATCAATAGCGTCTAGTTTAACACTTCCAATAGCCATTGTCATGGATTTCTGAAAACAATCGGCATTGGTTGAAATTGAAATATTATGTTTCAAAGGTTCTGTGGCATACCCAATACCTTCAATGACTGCGATTGCCTCTTTTTGAGTACCTTTTTCTAAGCAAAAAACTGCAGCACCTTCACCCAATATCATTGTATTTTGCTTTTTATTTAAATCTAGCGTTTGACAGGGATATGCACTTTTGTCATTAGAATAAATTTTTAAAGCCCTCATTTGAGCAACTGTAAAAGGAGTATTGGACGCCTCACTTCCGCCAACCAAAAAACGGTCGGACATACCACTCGTAATCCAAGCAATACCATTTAAGATCGCATGCAAAGCAGTAGAACACGCAATGGAATGGCTAATCGTTGGCCCACTTGATTGAAGATCATGGCCTACCCAGGATGATATATTTCCTAAGGTAGTTGTTGGTGAACTTAAGGTTGAAACATAACCATTTTTATGCGTTAAAAACTCTGAGTGGTATTTTTCAAATAGGGTTGTGGCGCCTCTAGACGATCCAATATTAATTCCAAAAAAATTATCCTTCCAACTCAACTTAGCCACTGCTTTTCTAGAAACGGATATTGCCAATAAAACAGAGGGGTCCAAATCTTTATAATGGGGTGTTTCTTTTAATTTATTTACAGCATTCCAATCGGCGTCGGATAGTGCACTCACTAAGGTTTTTTTGCCATTGAAGGTTTTGTTTTTAAAGCCCTGTTTTTTAGTGAGGTACTGCGCCCAAACTTGTTTGTCACTACTTCCTAATGCAGATACAGATGCCATACTCATTATTGAGATTTTTTCTTTCATTTAAACTAATTCTAATGCATTTTCAATGACGTTGTAAATTCGATCTAATTCGGTATTAGTAATTACAAATGGTGGTAGGACATAGATCGTATTGCCTAAGGGTCTTAAAAACACCCCTTCCTCCATGAAGTAATTAAATAATTTATCCCGTAAAAATCCATATCGGTCCATTTTTATGTTTAAGTCTAGTGCAAAAATCACGCCCAAACATCGAGTAGATCTGACCTTATGATGATTTTTAATATAACGTTCAAAAGCCAGATGTTTAGTGCTGATCTCTGAAATCCTCTCTTGAATGTCTTTAGACACCAATAAATCAATTCCAGCAATTGCTGCAGTACATGCTAAGGGATTTGCAGAATAGGTATGACCGTGAAAAAATCCTTTTGTAATGGCATCATCATAAAACGCCTCATAAATTTTCTGCGTACAACTCGTTAGTGCCATTGGAGCTACGCCTGCAGTGAGCGATTTGGCCATACAAATAATATCGGGTTGATGAAACATATACTCAGACGCAAAATGCTTCGCTGTTTTTCCAAAACCAGTCATCACTTCATCGGCAATAGCGATGACATTATGTTTTTTTGCAATCGCTAACAATTCGTTCAATAAATTAGCATCATACATCCGCATTGAATTTGCGCCTTGTACCAACGGTTCATAGATAAATGCTGCAACCTCGCCTGTGGCAACTAAGTTTTTAAAATGAGTAAACACCGTTTTCGAATTGTGTTCTGTGGGGACTCTAATTCTATCGATAGTTAATAAAAAGGACTCAAATGGTCCGTTGTAAATCGATAAACCCGAAACAGACATTGCCCCAAAAGTATCGCCGTGAAACGCCTCTTCCAAAGCAATAATCCGTGTTCGTTTTTCTTTTTTATTGAAAAAATATTGAAGTGCCATTTTTATGGCCACATCGACTGCTGTGGAACCATTATCAGAAAAAAATAATTTGTTTTGTTTTGAAGGTAGGATAGCTATCAATTTCTCTGACAATTCTATCGCTGGTTTGTGTGTAAATCCACTGAATACAACTTGATCCAATTCGTTCAGTTGTGCTTTAATTTTTGAAGTAATATATGCATTACAATGGCCATACATGCAGGTATACCAAGAGGCAATACCATCTATATATTCTTTGCCTTCATCATCATAGAGTGTCACTCCTTTTGCTTTTACAATTGGCAAATGATTTGGCTTTAATTTATGTTGTGTTAAAGGATGCCATAAATGGGCTTTATCTCTTTCGGCTAAATTCATTACAAGGCTTCTAATAGGGGTTTCAGTAGAGTTGCATATTTTTTTATGACTGCTTTGTCAATTATTTTTTCGTCATTAATTCTTCCTAATATTGGAACATTGGTCATTTTTTCAATAATACGCTCTGATGTGTTAACTTCATTGCCGTTAAATATAATTCCAGCAATAGCTAATCCTCTGGTTTTTAATAGTTCTATCGTTAAAAGTGTATGATTAATACTTCCTAGGTAATGTTTGGACACTACAATAACTTTATAGTCACTTTTAATAAGGTCTAAAATCGTTTCAGAATCATTTACAGGGACCAATAACCCGCCAGCCCCTTCAATAACTAAATTATTTTCAGTAATTGGTTTGATGATCTTTTTGGTTTCAATAGTGATGCCGTCAATCTCAGCAGCTGCATGCGGACTCATCGGCGTTTTTAGGGCGTAACTAGTTTTAAATATTTTTGATTGTGTATTGCTAATTAATTCTTCAATTTTGTGGGAATCTGAATGGGATAATTCACCAGCCTGAATAGGTTTCCAGTAATCGGCTTTCAAGGCTTCTGAGACCATAGCAGACACTACTGTTTTTCCAACGTCAGTTCCAATACCAGTAATAAATAGGGTATTCATGTGTTTATAGGGGGTTTAAATTATAAATAAGTGTACTAAATTTATAAAGAATGTCTTCAATTTCAGACACAGAATTATAGCTATGAATACAGAATCGTATCCGTTCTGTTCCCAAGGCTACAGTTGGAACTAATATGGCTTTCACATCATAACCCTCTTTTTGAATTGTAGCTGCGATGGCTTTTGTTTTTATGGGATCGCCTATAATACAACTTTGAATCGCGCTGTCACTTTCAATAAATCTGTTTTGTAAGTTATGGGTTTGAAGGGCATTTTTAAATACACTAATATTTCTTTTCAGCCTTGTGAGTTGGTCTGTAGTTTCAAGTTCATTTAGCGCAAATTTCATGGTTAAAGCGGCATGAATGGGCATAGCGGTTGTGTATATAAACGGCCTTGAAAAGTTTATTAAATAATTCCGTAACGCATTAGAACCTAAAACAACTGCGCCGTGACACCCCAATGCTTTTCCAAAAGTAACGACTCTCGCAAAAATGAAATCATCCAGACAAAGTTCGTCAATCAATCCTCTGCCTTGAGTTCCAAAAACGCCGGTGGCATGTGCCTCATCAACAATGAAGAAACACGAATTTTTTTTGCAAAATTCAGCCATGTCTTTCAAGGGGGCTCGATCCCCATCCATGGAGTAAATTGATTCCACAACGATGTATGTTGTAACTGATGCTTTTTTGGTATTTAGATATTTTCTTTCTAAATCCGAAAGGGTATTGTGTTTAAAACTATAAGATGATGCATTTGACAATCGAATCCCATCTCTAATGGATGCATGACAGAGTTCGTCAAATAAAATGATATCTCCGCGTTGAGGTACACTAGAAAGGACTCCTAGATTGGCGTCATACCCTGAATTGAATAGAAGTGTACTAGGCGTTTTGAAAAATTCAGCGAGTTCATTTTCGACTTCGACATGTATGGTATGATTTCCAGAGAGCAGCCGCGAGCCAGTACTTCCATTAAAAAAACCTGTGTTTTTAGACGCAGTTTCAACAAGTTTTAAAATATTTTCATTTCGTGAAAATCCTAAATAGTCATTAGACGAAAAATCGATCAGATCGTGATTAGTTGGTAATGCTCTGAACGAATTATTGTTTTTTCTTGAGGTTAGTTTTGAAATTAGGTTATTTGGGAATTTCATAATGCTAACTTAAAAAAAAAATCGAACAATTGTAATATTCGTACGTTTACATTTACAAGCGTACTATAAAGTGTCCGATTTTTCTTTTTGGCCCATTAGCATCAAATATGCTTTTAGGAAAGGAGTGATTTCTCCATTCATCACAGTATCAACATTTCCAGTTTCTTTGGCTGTACGTACATCTTTGACAAGTTTATAGGGATGCATGACATAGTTTCTAATTTGACTGCCCCATTCAATTTTCATTTTCCCTGCTTCAATATCTTCACGCTGCGCCAATTGTTTTTTGAGTTCAATTTCATACAATTGCGACTTTAGCATTTGCATCGCTCTCGAACGGTTGTCGTGTTGAGATCGTGTTTCAGAACATGAAATTTGGATCCCTGAAGGTTTATGAGTCAGTTGAACTTTGGTTTCAACTTTGTTTACATTTTGCCCACCAGCTCCACTTGATCGTGCAGTAGTGATATCGATGTCTGCTGGGTTGATGTCAATCTCAATGGTGTCATCAACTAGTGGATATACATACACAGACGCAAAACTTGTATGGCGTTTGGCATTACTGTCAAAAGGAGAGATCCGTACCAAACGGTGCACGCCGTTTTCACCTTTCAACCATCCAAAAGCGAAGTCGCCTTCAATTTGTAGTGTTACCGTTTTGATTCCAGCTACATCGCCATTTTGCAGATTTAGCTCTTTGATTTTAAAATTATTTTTCTCTGCATACATGACATACATGCGCATGAGCATATTTGCCCAATCACAACTTTCTGTACCCCCAGCACCAGCTGTGATTTGCAGCACTGCACTAAGGCTATCGCCTTCTTCCGAAAGCATATTTCTAAATTCAATATCTTCTAAAAACGTAGAAGCTAGCTCAAATTGTTTTTCAACATCTTCAGCAGAGGTTTCTCCTTCCTTAAAAAAATCAAATAAGACTTCCAGGTCTTCTGCATAGGTTTGCGCGGTTTCAAAATCGCTTACCCATTTTTTGTTAACACGTATAGATTTCATGAGCAGCTCGGCTGCTTTCGAATCGTTCCAAAAATCAGGGGAAAAAGTTTTTTCTTCTTCATTTTGAATTTCGATGCGTTTGGCATCTAAGTCAAAGATACCTCCTCAACGCTCCAAGGCGCTCAAAAAGATCTTTTATGTGATCGTGTGTTATCATAATTTTATTTCGAATTACAAAAATAGAATTTATAGTATAGAATTAAAATTATATGTAGTTTTATATCCAAAAATTAATTCATGCAAATAGATTTACGAAGTGATACCGTTACAAGACCTTCAAAAGGGATGTTAGATGCCATGATGAGTGCCAAGTTGGGTGACGATGTCTATGCAGAAGACCCAACAGTGAATGCTTTAGAAACCCGAGTCGCCGCGCTTTTTGGGAAGCCAAAAGCTTTATTTTTTCCCTCAGGGACTATGGCCAATCAAACCGCAATCAAATTACACACACAACCCGGAGAGCAATTGATTTGTGATAAATATGCACATGTTTATAATTACGAAGGTGGTGGGGTGTCTTTCAATAGTGGAGTGTCTTGCAATCTTGTGGATGGACATCGCGGCATGATGACGGCTGACCAAGTAGAAGCCGCAATCAACCCTCCTGATTTTTATCACAGTCCATTGACATCTTTGGTAACTTTAGAAAACACAACTAACAAAGGCGGTGGTGCATGTTGGGATTTTAAGGAAATCTCAAAAATCCGTATAGTTTGTGATACTCATGATTTAGGACTTCATTTGGATGGTGCCCGCTTGTGGAATGCGCTTGTTGCAAAACCTGAAACACCACTTCAATATGGAGAAATTTTTGATACGATTTCAGTGTGTTTTAGTAAAGGCTTAGGAGCTCCAGTAGGGTCTATGTTGGTTGGCAACGACGTACACATGAATAAAGCGCTACGAGTTCGGAAAATGTTGGGCGGAGGCATGCGCCAAATCGGATCGCTTGCAGCTGCAGCGTCTTATGCTTTGGATCATCACTTCGATCGCCTCAAAGAGGATCATCAAAAAGCCAAAGATATCGCTACTGTCCTTGAACAACTGGATGCGATCTCTGGAGTTGAAGCTGTAGAAACAAACATTGTCATATTCAAACTAAACTCCAATGTTCCTGCAGATTTGTTTCTAAACAAATTAAAAGCGCATGATATCCTAGTGAGTGATATGGGAAGCGGTAAGCTCAGAATGGTGACACATTTAGATTATACTGATGCGATGCATACCATTCTTTTGGAAATTTTACGCAAACCCTGATTTTTTTTGTAAGTTTAGACTTTTAAAACTTTAAATTTACACTCTATGAAATTTAAATTTCTATTTCTAATTTTAATAAGTTCACTTTTTGCTTGTGATACCAAGACTAATAAATCAATGTCAGAACTACCGAATGCTCCAATAGCAAAACAAATTCCAAAAAACCTTACGACTCATGATGATGTACGAGTTGATGAATATTATTGGTTAAACGATAGAGAAAATCCAGAAGTGATTGACTATCTTAATGCCGAAAATGACTTCTATGAGGCCCACACTGCGCATACCAAAAAATTTCAAACCTCTTTGTTCGAAGAAATGAAGTCAAGAATCAAAGAAGACGACAGTTCTGTGCCTTATAAATACAACGGCTACTGGTACATTACCAAATATGAAAAAGGGAAAGATTATCCTATTTATACGCGAAAAAAGGGAACCTTAGAAGCGGAAGAAGAGCTCTTATTTGATTGTAATGAAATGGCAAAAGACCATTCATATTTTAGATTAGTTGGCTTAAATATAAACCCAAATAATGATTTGGTGTCTTATGGAATTGATACTACTGGCAGACGTCAATATACATTATACATTAAGGATCTTAAAACCAATTTGGTTTTTAAAGATAAAATATCAAACACGACTGGAGGTAGTACTTGGGCCAATGATAACAAAACCTTGTTTTATACGTTGAAAGATGAAACGACGTTGCGCTCAGAAGCTATTTACAAGCATCAACTAGATACGGATCAAAAATCGGATGAATTGATTTATGAAGAAACAGATGATACTTTTGGAGTTAGCGTTTATAAAACCAAATCCAAAAAATATTTGGTTATCGTAAGTTATAGCACCTTGACTACCGAATATCAAATTTTAAATGCTGATACTCCTGATGGCGATTTCAAAGTGTTTCAACCAAGAACACGTGGTTTAGAATATGGGATTTCTCATTTTGAAGATTCGTTTTATATAGTTTCAAATGCCGATGGCGCTCAAAATTTTAAGCTTTCAAAAACGTCGGAAACACAAACCGAAAAAAAATATTGGAACGATGTGATTCCACACCGAGATGAGGTATTGCTCGAGGGTATTGAAATTTTCAAAGACTTTCTAGTGGTTTCTGAACGTGAAAACGGATTGAACCATATTCACATTAAACGTTGGGACGGCACCGATAGTTATTACCTGCCTTTTGAAAGCGAAACCTATACGGCCTACACCACTACAAATGTTGATTTTGACACTACAATTTTGAGATATGGATATCAGTCTTTAACAACACCTTCGTCTGTTATTGATTTTGATATGGTCACAAAAACTAAAACCATTAAAAAAGAACAAGACGTTTTAGGTGGAAAATTTAAAAAAGAAAATTATACTTCTGAACGTTTGTGGGCTACGGCTGCAGATGGTACAAAAATCCCGATCTCTTTGGTGCGTCACGTTGATACCAAAAAATCTTCTGTAACGCCTTTGTTATTATATGCCTATGGATCTTATGGAAGTACGATTGATCCGTATTTTTCTACGGTTAGAATGAGCCTTTTAGACCGAGGGTTTATTTTTGCAATTGCACACATTAGAGGGGGTCAATATTTGGGACGTCAATGGTATGAGGACGGAAAATTATTTAAAAAGAAAAACACGTTTTCAGATTTTGTAGATTGTTCAAAATATTTAATTGAAAATAATTATACATCTTCCGAGCATCATTATGCGATGGGCGGTAGTGCAGGTGGACTTTTGATGGGGGCTGTCATAAACTTAGCTCCTGAATTGTACAATGGAGTTGTAGCTCAGGTGCCCTTTGTAGATGTTGTAACAACGATGCTGGATGATAGTATTCCGCTAACTACTGGAGAGTATGACGAGTGGGGCAATCCAAACGATAAAGCCTATTACGATTATATGAAATCATATTCGCCATATGATAACATTACAAATAAACGCTATCCAAATATGTTAGTGACCACAGGTCTGCATGATTCTCAAGTTCAATATTGGGAACCTGCCAAATGGGTTGCACGCTTAAGAGCTCAAAACAATAACACGTCGCAACTGTACCTTCACACCAATATGGAAGCAGGTCACGGCGGCGCATCTGGACGTTTTGAGGCCTTAAAAGAAGTCGCTAAGGAGTATGCGTTTTTATTAGATCTAGAATCTATATTAAAATAAAATTGTAATTTTGTAAACGACTATAAATTGAAAAACTAGGTTTGGTAAATAAAGAAAAATTAATATTTAATAATGTATTGGAATTAGTGGGAAATACGCCGCTAGTCAAGTTAAATGTGGTGACCTCTGGATTCCCAGGTAACTATATTGCCAAACTAGATGCCTTTAATCCAGGACATTCTTCTAAAGACCGAATTGCACTTCACATTATTGAAGAAGCTGAAAAAAAAGGAATACTTAAGCCTGGAGATACTATTATTGAAACCACATCTGGAAATACAGGATTTAGCATTGCAATGGTTAGTATTATCAAAGGCTATAAATGTGTGTTAGCTGTGAGCTCAAAATCGTCATTGGATAAGATTGATATGCTAAAAAGTATGGGTGCAAAAGTATATGTCTGCCCCGCAAACGTTAGTGTAGATGACCCAAGATCCTATTATGAAGTCGCCAAACGGTTACATAAAGAAATTGAAGGATCGATTTATATCAATCAATATTTTAATAGCCTTAATTTGGAGGCACATTATAAAAGTACAGGTCCCGAAATTTGGAATAAAACTGGAGGTAAAATCACACACCTGGTAGCCTGTAGTGGAACAGGAGGTACAATTTCTGGAACCGCTAAGTATTTAAAAGAAAAAAATCCAGACATTAAAATAATTGGAGTTGATGCCTATGGCTCTGTATTAAAAAAATACCATGAAACGCGAGAATTAGATCCCAATGAAATCTATCCCTACCGTATAGAAGGTCTTGGTAAAAATTTAATACCCTCTGCAACCGATTTTGATCTCATTGATAAATTTATTAAAGTTAACGATGAGGACAGCGCACATACCGCTAGAGAAATATCTAAAACCGAAGGGATCTTTGTTGGCTATACTTCTGGAGCCGTAGTACAAGCAGTCAAACAACTTCAAGACACTAACGAGTTTAAATCTACAGATGTCATCGTTTTGATATTTCCTGATCATGGGTCACGTTATATGAGTAAGATATACAATGATCAATGGATGAACGATCAAGGTTTTTTTGATGATCAAAAGCAGTATTCAGCCCAATGTATTGAGTTTATTAAGTAGTTGTAGCTCATTTTAGAAAAATGAATAGAGAAATTGAAACTATATTAAACGCTTTAAGTGAAACGCCTAGATTGTTAAGGGAATTGATTACTGAAATTGACTCTAAACTTTACAAGAAGAAAATTGTCAAAGGTAAGTGGTCAATTCATGAACATGCAACTCACATAGCAGTTGGTGATATTTATGGATTCCAAAAAAGACTTAACGCTTTTAGACAGCAAGAAAAACCAATATTTGAACCACTTTCAGGGGATAATTTTGATGAAGATTTTTTTATGGAATTAGACCTGAAAAAGGTCATTAATGATTTTTTTGAAATTAGACATAGAACAATTGAATTAGCAAAAGAGTTTAATTCAAATGATTGGAATAAGTTAGCCATTCATCCAGAATATAAAACTTACTCGCCCTATATAATGCTAAGACATTTATTAATGCATGATCATAATCATTTGTATAAAATTGAAGATATGGGATTTGGAATTGGACATGTCAAATAACTAATTTACAATACCTTGTATATGCAATAGCGGATAAAATGATAAAACAAAAGTATAAACATAAAACAAAGGTCAGTGCAAAATCGAAAGGTTTGTGAGTAGAAGTCCGTTACTACTCATACACTAAACTGTTAGTCTTTTCTCCCAAATCAACACAATAATTCTCTCCGTTTTAAATTCTTAAATTATTATGTATTCATAATATTATTGTATAGTTTTGTAGTGCAAACTAACTAAAGATCATGATGAGAGATTTATTCGAGAAGATATATAAAGACAAAGGGCCTTTAGGAAAATGGGCAAGTCAAGCTGAAGGCTACTTTGTATTTCCAAAACTAGAGGGGATGATTTCCAATCGAATGAAGTTTCAAGGAAAAGACGTCATCACTTGGAGTATAAATGATTATTTGGGTCTAGCCAATCACCCCGAAGTTAGAAAAGTAGATGCCGAAGCTGCTAACGATTACGGATCTGCCTATCCAATGGGAGCTCGAATGATGTCTGGACACACCTCCCTTCATGAACAATTGCAAGATGAATTAGCCGAATTTGTAAGTAAAGAATCTACCTATCTCTTAAATTTTGGATACCAAGGAATCATGTCTACAATTGATGCCTTAGTAGGGAAGGATGATATCATTGTTTATGATGTGGATTCGCATGCCTGTATTATTGATGGTGTTCGTTTACACATGGGAAAACGTTTTACTTATAAGCATAACGATATAGAAAGCTTAGAAAAAAACTTGGAGCGTGCCACCAAAATGGCTGAGCATACCGGTGGTGGAATTCTAGTCATTTCTGAGGGTGTATTTGGAATGCGTGGCGAACAAGGAAAATTGAAAGAAATTGCAGCACTTAAAGATAAATTCAATTTCAGATTTCTAGTAGACGATGCCCACGGATTTGGAACGCTAGGAAAAACAGGTGCAGGTGCTGGGGAAGAACAAGGTGTTCAAGATGAAATTGATGTGTACTTCGCAACCTTTGCGAAGTCTATGGCAAGTACTGGAGCTTTCATTGCGGCTGATAAAGAAATTATAGATTATTTAAAATATAACTTACGTTCACAAATGTTTGCAAAATCCTTGCAAATGCAATTGGTGAAAGGGGCTCTAAAACGTTTGGATATGATCCGAACCATGCCAGAGCTTAAAGAAAACCTTTGGAAAATTGTAAATGCCTTACAATCTGGTTTGCGTGAGAGCGGATTCGATTTAGGAACCACTCAAAGTTGTGTGACCCCCGTATATCTAAAAGGAAGCATTCCCGAAGCGATGGCCTTAGTGAAAGATCTTCGTGAAAATTATGGAATTTTCTGTTCCATTGTAGTGTATCCTGTCATTCCTAAAGGTTTAATATTACTCCGATTGATTCCAACCTCTATGCATACTTTGGAGGATGTAGATGAAACCTTAAAAGCATTTTCTGTGATAAGAGAGCGCCTAGAAAAAGGCGTTTATAAGCGTCTTTCGGCATCCGTTGCTGCAGCGATGGGAGAGTAGTCGTTTACAGCTCTTTTCTAAAGGTACAACGTTTTTTAATCAACAGAGGGTTAAAATTGCGCCATAACTTTTGAATGGCTAAATTATCTGCCAGCTCGGGTGTTCTTCGGCATTCTACAATACCTTTCTGTTCGAAAGTTCTATGAAATGCACTAAAAATAATAGAATGTACGCCCTTCTTTTGGTAATCAGGTTGGACGCCAATCAAATAAAAATTGACTTTTTTCGAGCGCTTGGCTTTTAAGATATGATAGATTCCAAAAGGAAATAATTTACCATTTATTTTTTGTAATGCCTCTGAAAAAGAGGGCATAACAACGCCAAATGCAACCAATTCGTCGGCCTCATTTACTACAAATTTTATATACTCAGGATTAATGAAGTTTAAAAACTTCTTCTTTAAAAATGCTTTTTGAGTGTCTGTAATGGCTACAAACGATGATAAGGATGCATAGCTTTCATTAAATAAATCGAACATTTTATCCGCATAGGGCATCAAGTCTTTTGTAGCCTTAAAATCTAAAGCTCTTAAGTTATAGCGTTTTTTTATAACATTTTCAAGACGGTTGGAATCTTCAATTAGGATGTCGCTAAACTGATGCTTATGTTCTACATATTCTTTTTCAACTTTAAAGTTGAGCTGATACAAATGCGCTACATAATAGGGGTGATTATACCAAGTCACCATAGTTCCAATTTCGTCATAACCGTAAGTGAGAACTCCAACTTTATCTAAATTAGAAAACCCTATTGGCCCTTCCATATAGTCAAGTTTGTGCGCTTTGCCGATAGCTTCAACTTTCTGTAATAGCGCTTTGGTAACCTCAATGTCGTCAATCATATCCATCCACCCAAAACGCATTTTTTGGGTACTATGCTCTTTCACTTCCAACCAATTTGTAATGGCTGCTACACGTCCAACAATTGCTCCATCTTGATAGGCAAGAAAGAGTCGAACCTCCGCATTTTCTAACACAGGGTTAGTACTTTTATTGAATACTTTGATTTCTTCACTAATAATTGGGGGTACCCAATATTTAGAACTCTTGTATAGAGAAAATGGAAATTTCACAAATTGTTTGATTTCTTTTTTAGAAAGCGCTTCTTGAATGGTTATCATAATCCTTTAATCCTCATCAAATTTAGTATCCTTTTTCTTTCTATTTTTTTTGGAACGCGATTTCCGTTTACCTTGTTCTTTAGCTGAGGTTCGATTATCGATTTTGAGTTTATCTTTATGGCGATCTAATCTGTAGGACGCCCCAAAATTTAAACTTAGTACAGACGGGGTGTCTTTAGTATTAAACGTAAGAGCTGTGTCTAATTGTAAGTTTTTATTCAGTAAATATCCCCCTCCAAATCGAAATAGATTATCGGCATAGAAGTCACTTTTTATACCTTGTGTTTCTCCAAAAACCGCCCATTTAGGATTAAAAGAATGTGTAAGGGTAAGGATGTAATGAAAATCGGTCTGGTCACTTCCAATTCGATCCATCATAACATTTGTAATAAACACCCACCCACCATAGAAGTTATTTTGAGTGATCAATACCCCTCTATAGCTAAGCCCCTCAACATTAGGCGCTGTGTAGGGATTGTCTTTTCCGTCAAAGTTCACCCCAGCTGCTACGGAAACGGCAGGAATCAAACTCTTCCATTTGAACCCTCTATTGGCATGGTAACTATATAGATTTGGTTTGTCCTCTTTGTTTTTATTGGGGTCGTAAACCAGATATTTTGCTCCAAAATTGAGGTTTTTAAAATTCCCACGTTTAATTGCAACACCTCTCAGTAAGGGATATGTTTTTGTATCTCTTTGGTAGTTTCCTTGTAGATTAAATTCTAAAGCTTCTTTCCAAAATCCATAGTGGACTGCAAAATCTACCCCAAATCCAGAGACGTCTTCTTTGGGATAAACACGTCTTTCTTCTTTGATCAAATACGGGCCTACTTCAAACTGCAACACCTTTGTTCCTACAGAAAATGCACTTTGTGATGCTCCAGGACGATTTGAATTTATAACATCGGTATATTGAGCATGAACGCTTGTACAGACACACATCAGCGCTATAAAACTAAAAAGATTTAATCTATTTTTCATTTAAAAAGACTTTTATCAAACCTACATATTTTTTTTATATTTTTAATAATTAAGAAGATATTTATTAGTTTAAACGCTACTTTTTTCTTGTAGATACAATCATTTTATATAATAATTTATGTAATAAAAATAAGAATTGTATTTTTGAAAAAATAATCTACCGATGTTACAAACTGCGTCTATTATTGGATTGCTAAAAACACTCCTAATTTTTGTTTTGGTTTATTCTATTTTCAAATATTTGATGCGTCTATTTGCGCCCTATATCATGAAATCCTTGGCCAAAAAAGCAGAAGCCCATTTTAGAACTCAATCCGCTCCAAAACCGCCGACCCAAAAAGAAGGCGAAATTACAATTGATAAAATGCCAAATTCTAAATCTTCAAACAATAGTGTTGGAGAATATGTAGATTATGAAGATGTTGAATAAATAACACACATGATGAATCTTAGCTTAAAACAATTTGGCACACACTTACTAGTGATTTTAGGGTTCATCCTTGTTGCAATTCTTTATTTTAACCCCGTACTAAAAGGCCAAAAAATCTACCAAAGTGATATTGTTCAATACACCGGAATGGCCAAACAGCAAATTGATTTTCGAAAAACCTATGACGCTGAATCTTATTGGACCAATAGCGCTTTTGGTGGTATGCCTACCTATCAACTAGGCGCCAAATATCCTCACAATTACATCAAAAAACTGGATTTAGCCCTGCGGTTTTTACCCCGACCAGCAGACTACCTCTTCTTATATTTATTGGGGTTTTACATCTTATTATTAGTTTTAAAAATCGATTATAAAATTGCCGCTATAGGCGCGCTTGCCTTTGGGTTTTCAACCTATCTTATTATTATTTTGGGGGTTGGACATAATGCTAAAGCCCACGCCATTGCCTATATGCCATTGGTGTTATCAGGAATTATTTTAACTTTTCAAAAGCGTTATTTTTTGGGCTTCATCCTCACAGCGGTAGCTTCCGGTTTGGAGTTGGCAACCAACCATCCTCAAATGACCTACTACTTAGGGTTTCTTATTATAATTTTAGGACTATCTTATTTTGTTCAGGCCATAAAAACAAAGGCGTTTCCAGCATTTTTCAAAGCCATTGGGGTTCTTCTAATTGCTGCGGTTCTAGCATTCGGTATGAACGCTACAAATCTAATGGCTACTAGCGAATATGCTAAAGTAAGTACACGAGGTCAAAGTGAATTAACACTTAACCCCGATGGAAGTCCAAAAGAGCAAACTACAGGTTTGGATAAAGCCTATATCACTCAATTTAGTTATGGATTTTTGGAAAGTTTCAACCTCTTTATTCCTAGATTTATGGGTGGTGGAAATAGAGAGAACCTTGGAAAAGACTCAGAAACTTATAAAGCCTATCGTGCATTGGGAGCGAGTCCTTTAGAAGCGCTTCAAGAATCTGAACAAGCCCCAATGTACTGGGGCGATCAACCTATTGTTGAAGCCCCCGCATATGTTGGAGCTGTCGTTATGTTTCTTTTTGTATTCGCCTTATTTTTATACCATGGGCGTTTCAAGTGGTGGCTGATAGTTGGGATAGTCCTGTCTTTACTATTATCTTATGGGAAAAATCTTGGCTTCCTTACCAATTTTTTTATTGACTACATACCGCTTTACAATAAATTTAGAGCAGTGAGTTCTATTCAAGTGCTTTTGGAATTATGTATTCCACTGTTTGCCACTTTAGGACTGGCCCAGCTATTTAACTCTAATGTTAAATTTGAAATGAAGCTTGACGCCTTAAAAAAATCATTAAGTATTGTAGCAGGACTGACGCTGATGTTTCTAGTATTCAAAAATACTTTATTTGATTTTGTTGGGATAAATGATGGGCAATATCAACAGTACTATGGGGCCTCTTTTGTAGAGGCGTTGCGCTCTGATCGCAGTGCGATTTTCACATCAGATGCCCTAAGAACGTTGTTTTATATCTTAACCGCTGGCGCTCTAATTCTTGCTTACCTCAAACAAAAAATAGCCCAGAATACCACGATTATTATTTTGGGGCTTCTACTTGTTTTTGATCTTGTTGGGGTGGATCTTCGGTATGTAAATAATGACGACTTTGTATCCGCTATTAAAGTCAATCGTCCATATCAAGCCAGTACAATTAATCAAGAGTTACTAAAAGACACTACCAATTTTAGAGTTTTTGATATGTCTGATAGTTCTACCAAAACGTCTTATTTTCATAATTCCATAGGGGGATACCATGCCGCTAAAATGATGCGATTCAAGGAGCTACAAGAATTTCATATTGATAAAACCAATTTTGAAGTTCTTAATATGTTAAATACCAAATATGTAATTTATCAAGATAAAGACGGTAGTGTACGTTATTTTGAAAATGAAAAAACAAATGGAAACGCATGGTTTGTAGAAGCCATTCAAGCTTTTGAAACCGCAGATGAAGAACTTTTGGCTCTGAACCAAATCGATACTAAAACAACGGCGACTGCCAATGTTTCTAAGTTGACGTCAAGGAATTTCATAAACGATTCAACAGCTACTATCAAATTAGTTGATTATAAACTTAATCACTTGGTTTATGAGAGTACGAGTACCGCAGATGGATTTGCCGTATTTTCAGAGGCCTATTATAAACATGGCTGGGTTGCTACAATAGATGGCGTAGAAGTTGAGCACTTTAATGTCGACTATGTGCTTCGTGGTTTGGAAATTCCTAAAGGTTCTCATACAATTGTGTTTAATTTTAACCCAACAGTTGTCACTACAGGTTCCACTATTGCCTTAATGAGCACACTTCTTTTGGGGATTTTAATTCTGGGTCAAGGCGTATTAATCTATAGAAAACCATCGTGAAAAAAGTACTGATCATTACTTATTATTGGCCTCCATCTGGTGGGCCCGGAGTTCAGCGTTGGTTGAAATTTGTAAAATATTTGCCAGATTTTGGTATAACTCCCATTGTGTATTGCCCAGAAAACCCCAATTATCCCATTAAAGATGTCTCTTTGGTATCCGATGTAAGCCCTGATTTAACGGTCTTAAAAACACCCATACGCGAACCTTATAAATGGGCGCAATTATTTTCTAGATCCAAAACAACGGATCTATCTAAAGGCCTCATTTCAAATTCAAAAAAACAATCAATTTTAGAGCGGTTATTTCTTTTTATCAGAGGTAATTTTTTCATTCCTGATGCTAGAGTATTTTGGGTCAAACCATCGGTTTGCTTTTTGTCTGATTATATTAAAACCCATAAAATAGATACAGTCATTACTACAGGCCCTCCTCATAGTTTGCATCTCATCGGACTACAATTAAAACAATTACATTCCATTAAATGGATTGCAGATTTCAGAGACCCATGGACACAAATTGGCTACCATAAAAAATTAAAATTAAGTGCTTTTGCTCAAAAAAAACATAAACATTTAGAAGCATCGGTGCTTCAAACTGCTGACGAATTAGTTGTGACAAGTCCGCAAACGAAAACGTTATTTTCGGAATTAACCAACAGATCCATTTCGGTCATTACAAATGGTTATGATTTTGAGATTTCTAAGCATAGCACATTAGATTCTAAGTTTACATTATCGCACATTGGGTCTTTACTAGGAGGGCGAAATCCTCTGATTTTGTGGCGTGTTCTTTCTAATTTGATAAAGGAGTCTCCCCAGTTTTCTTCTGTTTTTCAACTTAAGCTTATTGGTGCCGTCAGTACAGAGGTCATGGATTCTATTTATAGTTATGGACTGGAGAATCACATTCAGACGATAGGTTATGTATCTCATGATAAGGCTCTAGAGTACCAGAAAAAGACACAAGTATTACTGCTTATTGAAGAAGATTCAAAAGAAACGGAATACATTATCCCTGGAAAATTATTTGAATACATGGCGTCTAAACGCCCAATAATTGCGATAGGACCCGATGCTTCTGATATTGAAACCCTTTTAAATGAAACGCGCTCTGGAGCGTATTTCAGGTATGATGAAGAGGCTGCGCTTCGTACACTTTTGGAACAGCATTTTGAAGCCTATAACTCTCAACAATTAGCCGTGGATTCTATTGGATTAGAAATGTATAGCCGAAAAAATTTAACTCAGCAATTGGTTCATGAGCTTCTTATTTAAACATAAAAACTCCGTAGTGATTGTGGGATATTCAACTACGAAGTTTTTCAACTAACTAACTAAACAAATACTATTATTTTCTTCGACGAGTAGACCTATTATTTGGGTTTACTCTAGAGGTTCTTTGAGCAACCACGTTCTGATTTCGAGTAATTGGCTTTGTGTGTTTCACTCGATTTGATGGGGTTGTTCGTACTCTAGAGTTAGAATTTGCTACTCTAGAATTTGATCGATTTGGTGTAGATCTTGAGGCAATACGTTCTGCAGATCTTTTGGTGGCATTCGGAGTTCGTCTTGAACTTCGATTGACACTATAACGGTCACTTTGATTTGATCGTGTTTTAGTTACCCTATTATGAGTTGATCGATTTCGATACACATCAGGTCGACGGTTATTTTTGTATGGATTTTTATAGCGATATCTGATCGGCGTATAGTGTCTTCGGTAAGGCGTGCTGAAAGTTACACAATATCGCGCTTTTGGCACCCTGTAATACCTGTTCCAAACGCTAGGCGTATAGTATCGGTGCATACGATTGATATAGCCAGTACAGTAGAAGTTATTGGCATAATTATAATTAATATACATGCCTCCAATTAAGGATACCCGCCCCCTGTAGTCATAATTAATATGTACATTTCCAGCTTGACGAATTCGGCCGTAATTATCATAGTTTATAGGGGTGTTCTCAATTTGAATTACGGCTCCATAATTATCATATTGAACATAAGCGCCGTAATCATATCCAGTATTGAAACTGATACTTACACCATTTAGATTTGAGAATTGATGAGAATTTTGACGGTACTTTAAGACATTAAAATCAAATTGTCCGTCTTTAAAAATAGCAAATTCAATGCCCTGCTCATTAAATATAAAAGAATTATTAGGTCCTAAATAATTTGAGTTTGAATTTGCAGATGCAGTTCCAAATAAAGCAATACTAAGCAGTGTTAAAAATAATTTTTTCATAATACATCGTTTTAAAAGTTAAACTCAAACATGTATTACCAAACAGCATGCCACAAATTTCAAATATAATTTAGTTTATTGATTTTCAATCAATTAAAAATTAATTTAATTTACTTTTTAGAAAATTACCTGTTGAAGATTTACTGGACTTAGCTACGGATTCTGGCGTACCTTCAGCCAGTACATAACCACCATTAGCACCGCCTTCTGGACCTAAGTCAATCACATGATCAGCACATTTAATTAGATCTAAATTGTGTTCAACCACTACTATAGAATGGCCTTTGTCGATCAAGGCATTAAAGGATTTTAGAAGTTTTTTAATATCATGAAAATGAAGTCCAGTCGTTGGCTCATCAAAAATAAATAGGCCTGTTTCTGCTTTAGTGCCTTTTCCCAAAAAGGAGGCGAGTTTTATACGTTGAGCTTCGCCACCAGATAGTGTAGACGAACTTTGTCCAAGGGTCACATATCCAAGTCCCACATCTTGAAGAGGCTGTAGTTTTATTTTGGTTTTTTTCTCTTGATGTGTTTCAAAAAAGGCAACAGCATCATCAATCGTCATCGTAAGAATGTCATCAATAGTTTTGTTATTGAATTTAATCTCCAGTATTTCTTTCTTAAAACGTTTGCCATTACAGTCGTCACATTGCAATTGGACATCCGCCATAAATTGCATTTCGATGGTTACCGTGCCTTCACCTTTACAAGTATCACAACGTCCGCCATCTACATTAAAAGAAAAATGCTTGGGTTGATAGTTTCTTAAAACGCTTAATTTTTGTTTTGAAAATAGCGCACGGATATCATCATAGGCTTTAATATAGGTCACAGGGTTGGAACGTGATGAGCGTCCAATGGGGTTTTGATCTACAAATTCTATGAATTGTATATTGCTAAAGTTGCCTGCGATGCTTGTAAATTCTCCAGCTTTTTCGCCATATCCTCCAATTGATTTTAGAAGTGCTGGATATAATAGTTGTTTGACGAGTGTACTTTTTCCACTTCCCGAAACTCCCGTCACAACCGTCAACATGCTCAAAGGAAATGTAACCTCTACATTTTTTAAATTATGTTCGCGTGCACCAGATATAGTCACACTGTATTTAGATGTACGTCGTTTTTTAGGCACCTCAATTTCAAGAGTTCCATTGAGATACTGTGCTGTTAAAGTATTACTTTTTAAAAGGGCTTTATAACTTCCACTAGCCATAACTTCGCCTCCAAAGGTCCCAGCTTCTGGCCCAATATCAATGACATAATCCGCAGCAGCCATGATGGCTTCATCATGCTCAACTACAATAACTGTGTTTCCCAAATTCCGCAAAGCAATCAAAACATTGATAAGGCGTTCACTATCTTTTGAATGGAGACCAATACTAGGTTCATCCAAAATATACATAGAGCCTACAAGACTACTGCCTAAGGATGTAGCTAGGTTGATTCGTTGACTTTCTCCACCAGATAGGGTGTTGGATTTTCTATTTAGTGTCAAATAATCTAACCCAACATTAGATAAAAATCCTAAACGGTTATTAATTTCTTTTAAAAGTCGTTTTGCAATTTCATTGTCTTTGGCATCCAACTTTAGAGTCTTAAAAAATGCAATTAAATCCTTGATAGATAATTCTACCAAATCGGTAATTGAGGCGCCTCCAACTTTCACAAAATTGGCTTCTACACGCAACCGTTTTCCTTGACAGCTGCCGCATTTTGTTTTTCCACGATAGCGCGATAACATCACACGGTTTTGAACCTTATAGGCCTTAGATTCTAAGTCTTCAAAAAAAGAATTTAAACCTGTAAAATGTGTATTCCCCATCCACAGTAATTCTTGGTGTTTGGAATCTAATTCAAAATAGGGTTTATGAATCGGAAAGTCAAATTTATGGCAGTTATTAACCAGTTGATCTCGATAATATTTCATGCTCTCACCACGCCATGGAAATACCGCATTTTCATATATCGAAAGCGAAGTATTTGGAATGACAAGACTTTCATCAATACCAATAACATCGCCATAGCCCTCACATTTTGGACAGGCGCCATATGGGTTGTTAAAACTAAATAAATGGGTATTGGGTTCTAAGAATTTTTGACCATCCAGTTCAAAAGAATTACTGAATTCACGAGCTTCAGAACCATCAATTTTTTCAATCTGACAGCGTCCTTTGCCTTCAAAAAAAGCCATTTCGATAGCATCTGCCAAACGGTTATAAAAATCCTCTTCGTCTTTTACGATAATCCGGTCGACAACAAGATGAATTGCTTTTGGCAATTTTTTAAAATTTTCAATTTGTTCAATACGCTCAACACTCTCCTTTACTTTGATCCGTGCATAGCCTTGGTGTTGAAGGGCTTGTAATTTATTTTCTATAGTTCGACCCTCTTCTAGATGGATGGGAGCCAATAGGAGTAGTTTTTCGCCTATGTTTAGTGTTTTAATATAATTGATAACATCGCTAGTGGTATCTTTTTTTACGATAGTATTGGAGATTGGGGAATAGGTTTTTCCAATCCGTGCGAATACCAATTTTAAATAATCATAAATCTCTGTGGTGGTTCCAACAGTAGATCGTGGATTGGTAGAGTTTACTTTTTGTTCAATAGCGATAGCAGGTGCAATTCCTTTGATATAATCGACATTGGGTTTGTTGAGACGCCCCAAAAATTGGCGGGCATAACTCGATAAGCTTTCCACATAACGCCGCTGACCTTCGGCATACAAGGTGTCAAAAGCTAAGCTTGATTTTCCAGATCCGGAAAGCCCAGTAATGACTACCAATTTATGGCGAGGAATTGCAACATCTATATTCTTTAGATTGTGCAGTTTTGCTCCTTTAATTAGAATGTGCTCTTTTGGACTTAATTTTGAGAGGTCTAGTGGCATTTATTGCTTAAAATTTGGTTGCAAAGATACCATTATTATAAAAAACAATAGAACTGAACTTCGCCTTCTTAATATTAAAAACTAAAATAAATTTGTAATATTTAATAGATTGTTGTTATATTTGAACTAGATAATTAAAAAAAACGCTTATAGAATAACACTACTTTTTATTTTTTAACCCCGTACACATGCTATTGTGTACCAAATTAAAGTAATGTTATGAAATCTAAACCTATTAGCGATGCTATCCTCGTGTGTGATTATATTAACGGCAATGAGCAATCATTATCTGTTCTCATCAATCGCCACCAACAACGCCTCTACAGTTTTATATATTCCAAGGTTTATGACCGCGATGTCACCGAAGATGTTTTTCAAGATACTTTCATCAAAGTTATTCGTACGCTTAAACGTGGAAAGTATAATGAAGAAGGAAAGTTTTTGCCGTGGGTGATGCGCATTGCGCATAACCTAGTTATCGATCATTTTAGAAAAAATAATCGCATGCCAAAGTTTAATAATAGCGGCGATTTTGATATTTTTTCAGTGTTGAGCGATGGTGCTCTAAATGCCGAAGGCGAATTGGTACAATCTCAAATTGTTGAAGACCTCAGAGCATTGGTGGAAGAATTGCCAGAAGAGCAAAAAACCGTTCTTGTGATGCGCATGTATAACGATATGAGTTTCAAAGAAATTTCTGAAAATACGGGGGTGAGCATCAATACCGCCTTGGGTCGAATGCGTTATGCATTGATTAATCTTCGGAAATTAATTGAAACCCACAATATTGTTTTAACAAATTAAGAGCTCGATAAAATAAAGTAAGTTTTTTGCCGTTAGAATTATTAACTAACTAACAATGACAGGCTGATGGCAAAACTTTACACTAAAAACCTCCTTAATTCTAATACATTAAACCCAAAACCAGAAACTATAAGTTTCCTTTTGAATTATTCGAAAGCCTTGAAAATCTCTGTATATAAGGGACTGAAATTTGAATCTGTAATAAATTAGAATGCAAGCTTATAAATCCTGACGCTTGTTGGGATTTCTGTTGTTGTGCTAACTCCTATGCCCAACGCAATTTGGGTTCACCTTTAGGTGAATTGTGCATCATCAGACAGATATCGGAACCCCTGCTGGCGCAAGCGTCCCGCTTGTGCCGTTAAACTATACACTCGTATTATATTTCTACTCATTTTTTTCTTCTTACTTCTTGCTGTCACGAGCGGGACGCTCGCGCTAGCGGTGTAATTTCTAATTTGTTGTATTTAAAATTATTAAATTTCGGTCTACGCTTGTTGAATTAATCTCTATAATTGAACTTTTATTAGTTTCAAAGTTAGTTTTCAAAATCCCAAAATATAAATTGCTTGTATTGACTAAATTTAAATAAATTTGATTTTTAAAAATAGAGTTTCCAAATAATGTTACAAGTCCGTATATTTCATTGTCTGAATTATTAGAAACAGTTTGATTTGATAGGTCTATTCTTGCTGGTTTAGCTCCACTATTAAAGCCTGGTACATATTGCATTATTGCAAGTTCTGATTCATTTATTTGAGCTAGTCGACTTCCAATGATAGAATTTATATTGTTAACTGATTTATTAGTTAAATCAATCTCTAAAAAACCTTCTCCCCAAGTTGAAATATATAATTTTGAGTTAATTTTTATCATAGAGGTAACTGCATCCTCATTAAAAGTAATACCCAATTCTGTAATTGAATTGTCTTGAAGATTAATATTGATAAGGTGTTTTGTTGAATTACTTATCAAAACATTTTCAGCTAGTACACCTATCAAATTATTATCATTCCAACCTAGAGCTATAATTCCTCTTTCGTTCCCATTTATTGTAGAAGGTATAGTTAAAGGTATAATTTGTCCAGTTCCTTCATATCTATCATAAATTAAAAGATTATTTGTTGGAGTTGGATTATATAAATATTCGATGGAATAAATTTTATCCGATGAAGATATTAGGTTATTAGTTGAAAGAATAGAACTGTTATTTTCTCGATTAATCTGCCCTATGTTTTCTATGTCCCCTGTATTATTTCCAATCTCAAAAACCTCTCCAAGGTTAGAAACAGCTAATAATTTGTAGTCATCAACAATCTCATTAATATCGTTTAGGTTAATTGTTATGATTGCCGTTTCAGAAATTCCTGAATTTTCAGCTCTTACAATTCCCGTTATCGTTGCATTAGTTTCATAATCAAATAAACTTTCGGTTAATACAGTGATTTCTCCTGTAGTTTCATTTATATCTATTGCTAGGTTTGGTGTTTGTTCAGTAATTGAAAAACTAATACTACCTTGATTGGTTGTTGCTTTAACAGTTCCAAGAGATAAATTGGCAGTTGGATTTTCATCTATGCTAATTGAGAAATCAGATATTGATAAAGTTATGTCATTACTCAATTCGTCATTAGAGTCTTCACAAGTCTGTATTATGAAAGTCAGTGTTAGCAATAAAAAGACTAATCTAAATTTTATCATTTTTTAGCGTTTTTGTCATTATGGTTTACAACTAGTATATCCGCAGAGTTGCGTTTATTTCGTTTATATATGTTCACTTTTTTTAATCATTAGATCATTTTAATTAATACTTCAAAGAATCTTGTCGTTAAAATCCTTCAAATTGGGACATGTTTAAGCATGTCATTTCCCTATTCTCACTAAAATAATATCTAAAACTTCGGTTAAGCTGCTTACTAAGATTTAGACATGGGGTCATAATCATGCTCAAAATTAAAATAAATTATTTAAACTCCCAATTAAATAGGTATCAAATAACGTATAACCAGTTGACAATGTATTACTTGTATTTTAAAACAAATAAATAACAAAACTTTTTTTGTAACTAAAGGGGACTTTTAATGGCACAAAAAAAGCCTATTCAATCGAATAGGCTTTATCAAATAATATTATTTTTTTAATTCACCGGAAAACCACGGTCGCGCATCAAAGCTTCTTTTTGAGCATCTCGGCCTCTAAACAATCTGTAGGCTTCTGCGGGGTCTATTGAGTTTCGGGGTTCAAATAAATACTTCACCAAACGCTGGGCGAGGTCTTTGTCGTAAAACCCGCCTGGGGCGTCTTGAAAGGCTTCTGCAGCATCGGCTGTCAGTACATCTGCCCACATATAACCATAGTAAGCCGTGGCATAACCTTCTCCAGAAAACACATGTCCAAAATGAGGCGTGCGGTGACGCATTGGAAGTTCTGTGGGCATTTTTAGCTCTGCTAAAGTTTCTCTTTCAAAGGCATCAATATCAATGTTTTCGGGGTCAGCAAGGTGCAGTTTCATGTCCATCAAGGCAGAGGCTAAATATTCGGTGGTTCCAAAGCCTTGGTTAAAGGTCGCTGCTTTTTTGATTTTCGCAACGAGTTCTTGTGGAATCACAGCCCCTGTTTCATGATGCACCAAAAACTGATTGATCACTTCGTCTGTGGACAGCCAACGTTCTAACAATTGCGATTGAAATTCGGTGTAATCTCTCACGCCTCCGTTGAGGGTTGGGTATTTGACTTTTGATGAAAAGAAGTGCAAAGCATGTCCAAATTCATGAAAAAAGGTGGTCGCATCGTCCCAAGAGACGAGCAAAGCTTCGCCTTCTGCGGGTTTAACAAAGTTGGAATTGTTAGACGCTAACACTGTTTTTTTGCCGTCAAAAGTGGTATGACTGCGGTAGGTGGTTGCCCAAGCTCCAGAACGTTTGCCTTGACGGGCATAGGGATCTAAATACCAAAGTCCAATATGGACCCCAGAATCTTTATCCGTCACTTCCCAAACCTTGACGTCTTCTTGAAAAACGGGGACACTGCCTTCGGGAACGGGCATAAAGTTGTAATTAAACAAACGTCCTGCCACATAAAACATCGCATCTCTTAATTTGTCGAGTTGAAGGTATTGTTTGACTTCATCACTGTTTAAATCGTATTTGGCAACCCGAACTTTTTCGGCATAGAAACGGTAATCCCAAGGTTCGATTGTAATTTTTTTGCCACTGGCATTCGCCACGGCTTGCATGTCCGCCACTTCTTCATGGACACGGGCAATGGCCGCAGGCCAAACGGCTTCCATCAATGCCAAAGCATTTTCGGGAGTTTTTGCCATGCGATCTTGCAACCGCCATTCGGCATAATTTTTATGTCCTAATAATTCTACTCGCTCCCGGCGTAATTTCAAAATCTGAGCAATGCTCTCGTTATTATCGTAATCATCGCCGTTATCGCCACGCGAATAATAATTGGTCCAGACTTGTTTTCTTAAATCTCTGTTTGTAGAATAGGTGAGAAATGGATCCATTGACGAACGGGTGTTGGTAATGGCATAACGGCCTTCTTTTCCTTTTTCGGTAGCAATGGCAGCAGCAGATTTGATAAACCCATCAGAAAGCCCATCCAATTGATCCTCATTTAAATAGGTAACATAATTTTCTTCATCGTGAAGTACGTTGTCTGAAAAGGTATTGTAAAGCGTTGACAATTCTTTGTCGATGGCCGCATAACGCGCTTTTTGTTCTGGATTTAATTCGGCACCACGCATCGCAAAACGATTATAAGTAAGTTCGACAACACGTTGTTGGTCGGCATCCAAAGGCGTTAGTAAAGAGGCTTCATAAACGGTTTTTATCCGATTAAAAAGGGCTTTGTTCTGATATATTTTAGAAGAAAACTCAGATAATTTTGGTGCTAGTATGGCTTGTTTTTCTCTGAATTCTGGAGTGGACATATTGGAACTCATGATTCCATAATAAGAAAACACACGATCCAATTCTGCCCCCGAACGTTCCATCGCTGCGATGGTGTTTTCAAAAGTAGCTGTCTCTGTTGAATTTGCAATGGCTTCGATCTCAGATAGGTTGAGTTCCATGCCCGTTTCGACAGCTTCTTGAATGTCATTCACTGTCATTTTATCAAAAGCAGGAACGCCGCCATAGGGGCCTTTCCATTCTTGTAACAATACATTTTCAGATTGTGTTTTCACGTCTTCTTTACAACTCATAATTAGGGTTATTATACCTAAGCAAAAAACATTGATATAAAAATTTGATACTCTAAGTTTCATAGTGTAAGGTTTTTAAGGGTTTTAAATGTGATGTTCACAATTTACTTAAATTAAATTATATCGCTTATGAATTCAGAATTATTTTAAAATTTCAATTTTTCGAATGAATACATTTTGAAGTGGCCAATCGGAGGCATCGGTGGGAACGGCAGCGATTTTATCAACGACCTCCATGCCGCGAATTACGTTTCCAAAAATAGTGTAATCACCATCTAAATGATGCGCGCCGCCTTGTTGTTGCACAATAAAAAACTCAAAAGGGGACGCTTTTTTATAAGGGTTATCTACATTTTTACTCGGCATACTCACCATGCCACGCTCGTGTTTAAATCCTTTATCGTGGTCATTTGGAAGTAAGTACTTCCCGATCTTTCGTCGCTTTAGTGAGGTTTCTCGGTCATCGCTATTTCCGCCCTGAATGACGAAATTTTGAATTACTCTGTAAAATTGAGTATTATCAAAATACTGTTTTTTCACAAGATAAATGAAATTTGAACGGTGGAATTTAGTCGCTTCAAACAATAAAATGTCAATGGTTCCAAAGTCGGTAGTGATTCTCACCGTATTTTCTTTGTGCGCTTTATCATATTCCAAGAAATATGCCATAACATTTGCATCACTTAGTAGAAAATTAGGTTCTTTTTTTTTAGGAATTACTTCTTTTGTGATGGAAGTAGGGGCGCTTTTTTGGGGCGTGATTGTTTTTGTTTTCTTACCTTCACAACTCAACAAAACACAGCTTAATAATAAAAATATAAAAATTCGCATAGGTTGTAGCTGATTTATTGAATTGTAAGATATGAGATTTAAGGCATTTGAAAAAACGATTTCAGAAATAAATACACTTCGTTTACCAGGAATAAATACGCAGTTAAAAATGGCGCCTCCTTTTCGGGAACAATTGTTGGAACGTTTTAAAGAAGAGCGGAAATCCGCAAAACCTGCGGCTGTTTTGGCCTTGTTTTACCCCAGTATTGAAGGCGAAACCTTGATGGTTTTAATCTTACGAAAATCATATAAAGGAGTGCATTCTGCTCAAGTTGGATTTCCTGGAGGTAAACCTGAACCTGAAGATGTTTCTAAGGAAGCAACGGCTTTACGAGAAACTTGGGAAGAGATAGGGATTTCTTCGGATAAGATTACAGTTCTGCGAGAACTGACGTCTATTTATATACCACCTAGTAATTTTTTGGTGTCTCCTTTTTTGGGGATTGCACGCACGCCCTTGACGTTCATACTTCAGCCCTCGGAAGTGGATGCGGTCTTGGAAGTGTCTTTGTCGGATTTTATGAATGACAAGTTTGAGGTTGAATCTGAAATCTCAGCTGCAGATGGGACTGCTTATGAAGTGCCGGCTTTTAAACTCAATAATCGTATTGTTTGGGGAGCGACTGCTATGATGATGATAGAAATTAAATCAATGTTAAATCAAATTTTAAAAAAATAGCTTAGGTTTGCAAAAGTCTAATTTTTTCTAAATCTTAATGGGTATTTTCAAGAAAAACATATTCGGTCAATTTTTATTCTTTAAAAAATGGATCATCCGTATTGCAGGGGTCTTAAGCCACCGTCGCTATAGAGGATTTAATGAACTTCAGATAGAAGGCTCTGAAATTTTAAGAAATTTACCAGAAAATAACGTCTTGTTTATTTCCAACCATCAAACGTATTTTGCGGATGTCATGGCGATGTTTCATGTCTTTAATGCAGCCCTTAGCGGACGTGATGACAATATTAAAAATGTTGGTTATTTATGGAACCCCAAATTGAATGTGTATTTTGTTGCGGCTAAAGAAACCATGAAATCTGGATTTCTTCCAAAAGTATTTGCTTATGCGGGGTCTATCAGTATTGAAAGAACCTGGCGTGCTGCTGGTGAGAATGTAAATCGACAGGTTAAAATGAGTGATATTTCAAACATTAATAAGGCACTCAATGACGGTTGGGTGATCACATTTCCTCAAGGGACTACAACCCCTTTTAAGCCTATTCGCAAGGGAACAGCGCATATTATTAAGCATTATCAACCTATAGTCGTCCCCATTGTAATTGATGGTTTTAGACGTTCATTTGATAAAAAGGGTATCCGAGTGAAGAAAAAAAATATTCTTCAAACTATGGAAATTAAAGCACCTTTAGAAATCGATTATGAAAACGAGTCGATAGATCAAATTGTTGAAAAAATTGAGTATGCAATTGAGCAACACCCCTCATTTATGAAAGTGATTTCTCAAGAGGAACTTTTGGAGAATGAATCAATGAATAACAAACGAAAATGGTAAGCTATGGGTTTGTTTCTAATGCTTTCAGGTTTTTGTAATTAGACTTTAGACGTTTCAATAACAGCCCATAAATTAAGTAATAAAACCCTAACAATAACGTTGTAATTAGTGCCATTGTAATAAGGCTTAACCCAACCACAATCAGATAAAAAATAGTAATATTATTTCCACCCTCAGATTCAATTCCCGAGAGTAAGGTTTGAACTTCTGGATTGTTTGTCAACTCAATACATACACCAATTACAATTGAAATACACATAAACACCAGATTGAAAATCACATAGTGCTTTACGGTTTTACGCGTTTTTAAAATGCGTTCCATTAACATTTTTGTGTTTTCAGTTGCTGAAATGTTTCTGTAATTTTTATAAAATATAAAAAAGAAATAAATTAAAACGATATACCCCAATGCCATGAGAGGGTATATGATATAATTGACATCATAACGCTCCATTTTTTTTAAATCTTCAGCGCTACCAGTAACAAAGGAGATAAGTGTCCAAAACGCAAATTCTAACAGACTAATAATGAAAATCCATTTCACAATCGATGAAGAGCGTTTATAAATGATGTTATAAATCTCATCTTTGTTTAAGCTTGGAAAGCTTTCAGATGACGTTTCCCAATCTTTTTTTAGTAGTTCTAGTTCATCCATAATTAAGAATTTACTTGGGCTTTTAGCTTTGTTTTAATTCGAGTCATACGTACTCGAGCATTAACTTCGCTTATCCCTAATGTTTCACTAATTTCTTTATAATTTTTATTTTCTAAAAACAGAAAAATAATTCCTTTGTCGATATCATTCAATTTTTGTACAGCAGCATAAATCATTTTTAATTGTTCATCTTTGGTGTCATCATAGTCTTCATAGGATAATTTGTAGGCCACAGGCTCAATGCTTTGGCTTTCTACTCGGCGTAAGGATTTTCTATATAAGGTGATTGAAGTATTTAAACCGACCCTGTACATCCAAGTACTAAATTTAGATTCTCCTCTAAATTTTGGAAAGGCTTTCCATAATTGAATGGTTATTTCTTGAAATAAATCTTTATGTGCGTCACTATCATTCGTATAGAGCCGGCAAATTTTGTGCACAATATTCTGGTGCGTTTGCAATAGTTCTACGAAATTTTTCTCTGATGCTGACTTCAAATGGATTATTTTGATTAAATATTAAGGGATGTTTTCTAGACGTTCACCAGCTCTAATTTCAAAAGTCAATTGATTTTGTCGAGGGGGATATAAACAGGTCGTGAATTCAGAAAATGCACAGGGCGGATTAAATAGATAATTAAAATCTAATATAACTTTTCCATCTACTTCAGGAATCGTAATATATAAATAGCGTCCACCGCCATAAGTGGTTTCGCCAGAAGTCAAATCCCCAACCATAACAAACCCTCCACTGCCCACATCCAAACTGTGTTTTTTGCCAGTATACATAAAACTCACTTGGCCAATAAAATCGGTTACATCTGTTAGTCCCAGCTTTGAATCTACGGCTTCTAAATGTGTGGTTTCAAAATACTCAAAATCCCCTTCAATAATGAAATCACTGTTGAGGTCATAACTTTTAAATCCTTTAAAGGATTCAATGGCAGGATTTTTTTTGTCCCAAACCCTCAAATAGAGTGCTCCAGAACGCGTGATGATTCTCCATTTGACCTGTTTGTGAAAAAGGATAATGGAATTCCCATTGGCATCGATATTCAATGTTAAGGTCTTTATTTGAGCACCAGTACCGTTTGTGATAATTACGCCGTCGGCTGCGTGAAAAGTAAGTGCTTCTTTTGATAAATTGATGCTTCCAATTGTGGAGACCAAATTTTTTATGTTCAACACAAAATGATTTGAATCGGCACTTCCAAAAGTATTTGTAGTAGAATCTAATTTAAATAGGCCCGCCAGTTCAAGATATTTAACACGTCCCTCAGCACGTATTTTTAGCGCCTGGTTCATGGTGTTTGTATATGCTGAATCAATTAATCTAGTAGTTCCGGTCTCTTTGCAATTAAAAAATAAGACTATTAAACTTCCTATAAAAAAGCACTTTTTCATACAAATTAAGGTTTTGAACTTACTTGTGGTTTTGACCCTTTTGGAGGCATTGGTCCTCGTAAATGGATAATTAATCCATCCAAGAAATTTCGCAAAAACTGATCGCCACATTCCATATATTTTGGATGAGTTTCATTTCTGAAGATTGCATTGAGCTCACTCTTTGTAATTTTAAAATCTTTTAAACCACAAATTTTTACAATATCATCATCTCTTAATTTGTGAGCGACTCTAAGTTTTTTAAAAATATCATTGTTATTTAATCCCATGCTTCAAAGGTAGTATTTTTATAAGTGATGAAAGTCTATTGCCATCAAAAGCA
>Ga0209533_1000507_pt1 | contig 37525 bp, 28 predicted proteins | sample COG_04_FD_184748 | JGI IMG/M metagenome (GOLD analysis project Ga0209533, IMG submission 184748) | Pelagic Microbial community sample from North Sea - COGITO 998_met_04 (SPAdes) (version 2) | ecosystem: Environmental > Aquatic > Marine > Neritic zone/Coastal water | place: Helgoland, sampling...
GCAATTTCCATACAGCGTTTGATGCTCTCCTGCCCTTTCACATCTGAAAAATCAAATTCGGGATGCTCAAGATTTTTTTGGAATTCCGCTCGGGTATCTACAATCGTTTGCTCTAATTCTGTATTTTTATCAAAGTAATCTATCACTTCAGAAATGTGTTTGACGCCATACACTTTCAAACCACTCACAATGGCAGCTTCCGTTGCATTTTCTTTGGGTAAGATAAATCCCTCAAAGCCTTCTTTTAAGGCCTTAATGGCTATGGGCAGTGCGCCTTTTATGGGTTGCACCGTTCCGTCTAAGGAGAGCTCTCCCATAATGATGTAGCGCTCGATGTTGACTTCTTTGATTTGATTTGAAGCGGTTAAAATGCCCATCGCCAGCGGTAAGTCATAGGCAGAGCCCTCTTTGCGCATATCGGCTGGCGACATATTGATGATGAGTTTTTTACCAGGAATTTTATAACCGTTGTTTTGAAGTGCCGCCGCTATACGGAAATTACTTTCTTTAATGGCATTATCTGGCAATCCTACAAGGTGATAACCAATGCCTTTGTCGACATTCACTTCTATTGTGATGGTGTGTGCTTCCACACCAAAGACAGCGCTTCCGTAGATTTTTTTAAGCATTTCAGTAAATTTGAGTACTTAAAACTACTAAATATTTCGGAGTTATTTAACTTTAAAAATGGATTTGTTTGGATGATAACCACAAAAAAAAGGTTTTAAGTTCTGTTGGAATAGATACTCCAACTTACCAAAAACCTTTAATTTTTAAAATTCGTTTGAAGTTAAAACTTCAATTTCTCATGTTTATCCCACAGTCCCCAATAGGCGCCTACTTTTCCTTCTGGACCGACTTTCCATGATTCGTCAAAGGATGAGAAATAGAAATTAGGGATCCGTACTGAAATAAAATCTTAGGTTGACACATAATTTCGACTAAAATGATTGTGCTCTTATTTTGTATTATTTAAAAATTTTGGTTTAATCGTTAACATTACCCAAGCCCAATTTTGAACAGCTGATGCTTTAGACTTATGAATTCCTTTTAGCTCATACATTCCATCAGAAGCAAACATATGAGAATATCCTATAGCAAGACCTGCCCCTTTTAATTTTGTATTAAGCACTATATCTAATTCTGTACCTAAAGATTTTTCGCCGCTAGGTAGTTTTTCAAACCCGCTAAAGTTTAATATTTTTACTAATAACCCTGATTTTTTAGATAGGTTAAATTTAGTACTTGCATGAACATCTAATAATCCTACAGAATTTCCATGGTTACCTACATAAAAATAATCCATAAATCCATTAAACTTGTGATTGGTTCCATATAAAGGGAAAAATGCTGCAGAATCATCTGTTTTCCCGCTTATCAGTTCAGTTCCTACACTAAAAGTCACTTTACCTTTCAAAGTTAAATCTAAACTTGCTAAATACGCATTTTTCACATCAACTTTCCCTTGTCTTTCACCTGTTTGAAGAAATAAATTTCCAGCAAGACCAATATTACCTGATTTATAATCAAAATGTGTTCCTACTGTGAGTAAACTACTTGTTGTGTTTGCTGAAACTCCAGATACTAAATCTTGAAATGTTGTATTTAAAGCTAAGAAACTAGCTCCAAAATTTTCCCATTGTTGTTTCAAATATACATATTGCATTGCTTTATAAGAAAAGAACCCGGCAGTTGTATAATCTGTTCCTATATTAGAAAATCCAGAAATATTTGCTTTGTCTTGGTTAAACGCAAATCCAAAATCAAGCATGAATTTATTTTTTTTATATTTTATCAAAGCTGCATCATGGTTTCGGGCTTGTTGTGCCCAACCTACATCTCCAAAAATACGTTGATCATCATAAATAATTGTTTGTCTCCCTAATTTAGTTGACCACTCATTACCTAAAGACACATTTGCCCAAGCTTGAAAAATAGCAAATGAATTATTAGAATCTGCGGGGAGTAATTGTCTGTTTTCTCCCCAAACCAATACATCTTGTAAACTGATATAAAGCTGATACCCTTCAGTTGTGTATCCAGTATTGAGTCTTATTCGTGTTGAAATCCCAAATCCAGCATTATCTCCATCAGCTATAAGATTTCCATATCCGTTACGGTATTCTGTTCGTGGCCTAAATTCGCCATCCAATGTAAATTGGGCTTGTGAAAGTTGGGTTATTAGTGTAAATACACCCAATAATACGTATTGAATTTTCATATTTTAATGTTTTTAAATAATTTATTTTATTGATTCTATTTTATATCTAAGTTTTCCTGTTTCAATTTTAATAGCTGTTTTAGCCAACACAGTAAAAATTAAAGCTCCCATAGCCCATATGCCTAGGGTAACGCCTATTTCAATACCAGTTGGTAAATATTCAGCTATTTTACCATACGGACCAGGAATAAATCCAGGAACTATAAGTCCGAAACCTTTTTCAATCCAAATGGCTACAAACAATATAATGCAAGCAAAAAATAATATTTTAAAATTATTACGAAGCTTATGGAATGTTAGTATTACTGTTGCTAATACATTTAAGAAAATTGATGTCCAAATCCATGGTAATAATGCCGATTTTCCATCCAATCCAAAGAATAAATAATAAGCACTCTCACTGTGATGAGTTGGCGCATAAAACTCTTTAAATAATTCAGAAATCAACATAATCAAATTTATCTGAGCTGCTATAGTAACTACCATCGCAATCTTTTTAATGGTTTTATCTTTAATGGTAAACTCTGTATAGGTTCTAATAATCGCTAATACTAGAATAATTAACGCAGGACCCGCAGCAAAAGCAGATGCTAAGAAACGAGGGCCTAATAACGCATTATTCCAAAATGGTCTTGCCTGTAATCCTTGATATAAAAAGGCTGTTACTAAATGTATGGCTACAGCCCAAAATACAGATATCATAGCTCCTGGAATATATACACTCTTTTTGGATTTTTTGCCTTGATAATGCCTAAACAAAATATAAAACGGTATACTTAAATTCAAAAACAAATACCCATTTAACACCAATACATCCCAAGTAAGCATTGAGTTAGGAAAATTAAACACCCCAATGCCTGGAATCATATGCCATAATACCGACGGTCCTCCCATATCAGCAACAACAAATGCTAAACACATAAAAAGCGCAGCAACAGCTATTCCTTCTCCTATTAATACAGCTTGTTTAAAATCAACATCTTTTAACACATAGGTAGGCATAACCAGCATGACTGCAGCTGCCGCAACCCCAACTAAAAAGGTGAAATTAGAAATGTATAACCCCCAACTTACTCTATCTGTCATTCCTGTAACACTCAGTCCTTGATCTAACTGAATAGAATAACAATACATACCCACTAGCATAATGAACGTTAAAAACGCCATCCAGAAATGATATTTTTTAGATCCATGCGTGATGGTTTCTAAACTATCTTTAACTAAACTTCTAAAAACTTTTAATCTTCTCATGTAAACTTTTATTATAACTCTTAGTTTTATATTTTGGGTGTTACCGCAAAGGTCAGGCTTTCCCCTACAATCCCTAAGCGGGTGCATCTGCCATTTATCTTTCCCTTTCCTTGTTTAATCGTTTATGTGTTTACCCCATACCTTTCAATTACACAATTCAACAATCTCAACTAGTCCATAAAATACCAGAATTTAGGTTCTGTTCCTAAATCTTCTTTTAATCTAAATACTTTTTTATTCTCTAGTACCCAACGTATGGTACTATTAGGATCTAATAAATTCCCAAAAATACGTGCACCTGTTGGGCAAGCCTCTACACATGCTGGGTTTTTACCTGCTCTAGAACGTTGTACACAGAATGTACATTTTTCCATAACTCCTTTTTTACGCATACGGTTTCCTAAATAATGCTGATTTTTATTTACTTCTTGTTCTGGCACTTCTGGTTTACTCCAGTTAAATCTTCTACCATCGTAAGGGCAAGCTGCCATACAGTAACGACAACCAACACACCAATCGTAATCAATAACCACCAAACCATCATCTTCTCTCCAAGTAGCACTTACAGGGCATACTTCTACACATGGTGGATTATCACAATGAAAACATTGTGTTCCCATATAAAAATGCCCTTCGGCAGGAACTTCATGATAATAATTATCATCAGCTTCATTAAAATTAAAGCCTTTACCGTCTTTCATTTCATGAATTCTAATGTATTCCATTTGTGAGTTTCTATCCTGGTTATTTTCTTCAACACATGCACTCACGCAATCCATATAGCCTTGACATTTAGAGATATTAAATGCATAACCAAAAAGTACATCTTTTTCGGCATTTTTAGAAGACATACTTACGTTTTTCCCTGTACGTAATTGATACGAACGTACCAACCGATCTACAGTCGCTTGTTTCTCTTCATCAGACATTAGTTTATAATTTCCTTTAAATTGTTCCTCCCAATCAATTTGCGATTTTTCCTTACTTTCATCTCCTGCAATAAAACTACATGATGTGCTTACTGCACTAGCTCCAATAGCTAAACTTGCAGCTAATTTTTTGAATGCAGATCGACGATCCATTTTTACATCAAAAACTTGTTCGAAACCATCCTTTTTATATGAATTAGCAATTTCAGTATCTACTGCTGCATCAAAATCTGCATCACTAATTTGATGCAGACTTTGATGAGGATAAGAATTTGAAGAAGATTTACAACCATCAGATGTTTTTCCGCAATCACAAGAATCTGTTTTCTTATTAAGATCTAATGAAAACCATTTTTTATTATTACTACTCATATTTAATATTTTTTTACCATTTCATGGTACATAACTATTCTCTTTCTTTTAATTTTTGTGTATTATAACGTGCAGGCCATCTAGACTCAAAATGAGGCTTATGTGGCTTATGTGGATTATGACAATTTACACAAGTCATAGATGCTCGTGGTGGTGCCCAACCCCCTATACGTTTGCCATGTGCACCACCTTTCCAATCTTCAAATTGTTTGGTATGGCACTGACTACATAAATTATAACTGTTATTAAAATCTATAGATTTTCTTGTAATACTACTTAAGTTGTCCATATTTTTGCCATCATGACAAGTGATACAGTTCATAGTGTTTTCATTAGCATGGTCTATGCTTATATTCCAATGTGCTTTTTTAAAACCTTTACTTTGCATTTTTTCAAGTGATTTTGTATGACACTCGGTACAAGCATAAGATTTAATTTGACTTTTACGCTCTGGGATTAAAAAGGTTTGTTCGCCTTCTGTAATTTCAATTGTTTTTATATGTCCTATATAAGCATCAGAAGAAATAGATGTACCATGATAGTTTTTACTTTCTGCTTCAATCTTATCAGTTACACTATGGTATTCATCTTTCTTATGTTTACAGGAATAAAATATTCCTGTAAATAGAAAAATGCCTATTAAGTCATAAATTATATTGTATGAATTCCTCATTGTTTTATTGTCTTTTAAATACACCTATGTCTGTAGTTTCTTTGTTATTTAACACATGGCATTGTCTACAATTTACACGCTCTGGGTGTGATACTCTAATTTCTTTTGGAGCACTTGGTCCTGCATGACAAGACAAACAATTTTCATGCATTTGTATTTGATGTGGTATAATTGGAGGGCTTCCCTTTAGGGCATTATTTATACCTGCTTTAGGCGCTACAACCTCTCTATATGCAAAAGCTTTAAATACACCATTCGTATTTTTAACCACATGGCATTGCCTACAGTTTACCATTTCCGGGTGTGGCGTTACTGGAGCATAAGCACTAAATTTTTCTGTAAACCCTCCATTTTGATGACATTGTAAGCAGGTATTTTCACCTATACTACGCTCATCTTTTACAGGGTGCGGAATACTTGGTGGCGCTCCATGATAGGCTCTATTATCAAAATAAGTTTTTAGAGTTCTTTGATGGTTTTCATCTACGGGCATATTAGCATAGTCCAATGCATGCTCAGAACGTATAAACACTCCTTTTTCGGAAGGAATTATTGAGTAAACCTCTTCACTCCTTTCTATAGAAATATAGGCTTCTTCCTTTCCTGTTTGATAGCTGAAATTCCATATAGCGATAAAAGCAACAAGCAGAAAAATAAATAATGAAATTATACCTAGTCGTTTTCTCATAACCTAAGCTTTTTCTATTTTAACAGCACACTTTTTATAATCTGGTTCTTTTGAAATAGGGCAAAAAGCATCCAAAGTAACATCGTTAATTAGCATGTTTTCATCAAAGAAAGGCACAAAAACCTGACCTTGTGTTGGCAAGCCTCTTTCGTTTATAGAAGCTGGAAGAATAGAAGACCCTCTTCGAGAAGTTACTTTTACCTTTTCGCCATTTCTAATCCCTAGTACTGTTGCGTCTTTTGGATGTAACTCTACATAAGCATTTGGCATTGCTTTGTGTAAAACAGGAATTCTACGCGTCATAGATCCTGTATGCCAATGTTCAATAACACGCCCTGTATTTAACCAAAATGGATATTCATCATCTGGTGATTCCGCTGCAGGTTCGTAAGGACGTTGCCAAATTACTGCTTTACCATCTGGTTTTCCATAAAAATGGAAAACTTCACCATTACTACAAGCAGGATCGTATTCAGCATTAAAACGCCATTGAGTAGATTTACCATCTACATAAGGCCAAATCGCTCCAGATTCTTTTTTAAGAACTTCTAAAGGAGCCATCCCGTGTTTTTTACCATCGTGAAACTGACGGTACTCGTTATATATTTCTTCTACGTGGTTTTCTTCTGAATAAGGAAATAAATCACCATACCCCATACGTTTTGCTACTTGAATAGTCATCCATGCATCTGGTGTGGTTTCACCTGGTCCTTCAACCATTTTATCCCAGTGTTGTGTTCTACGTTCTGAATTTCCATACAACCCAGATTTTTCAATATGCCATGATGCTGGTAATATCACATCAGCAACATCGGTTGTTGGTGTTGGAAACACATCTGAAACGACTACAAAACAAGAATCTTTTTCCATGCCTGGGCGGAACCTACTAGTTCTTGGCAAGGATACTAATGGGTTTACAACTTGTGTCCAAATAAACTTAATATCGCCTCTATCAACCGCTCTAAACATTTCAGTAGTATGATAGGTAGGTTTCGCTGGAATTCTTTCTACAGGAACTTTCCAAATTTTTGCAGCAAGTTCTCTATGTTTCGGATTCATTACCACACCTTTTGGTAATTTGTGTGTAAAGGTTCCTACTTCACGAGCCGTACCACAAGCAGATGGTTGACCTGTTAATGAGAATGGTCCGTTACCAGGTTGAGAAATCTTAGCTGTTAACAAATGAATATTATAGATGATATTGTTCATCCATGTCCCTCTTGTGTGTTGATTAACTCCCATACACCAAAGTGACATTACCTTTTTATTTGGATCACCATAAATAGATGCTAAATACTTAATATCTTTCACAGATATTTTAGCTAATTTAGATACTTTTTCTGGTGTATAATCTTCTAAAAAGGCTTTGTATTGATCGAAGTCTATTTTTTCAGGTTTGTCTTTAAATTTGTATTTATCTTCCATACCATAACCCATATTAGTAAGTCCTTTACTAAAGTTGCAGTGCTTTTCAATAAATAATTTGTTTACCCAACCATTTTTAACTATTTCATAGCAAATAGCATTTCCAACTGCTAAATCTGTTTGTGGTTCAAATAAAATAGATTTATTAGCCGCAGCACTAGAACGTGTTGTTCTTGTTGCAAAATCAATTATTTTAGCTCCTCTATTATTTTTTTGCTCTAACATTCTAGAAAATAATACTGGATGCATTTCTGCCATGTTGTTTCCCCAAGTAATAAAATAATCTGCATGATCGAAATCTTCATAACAGCCCATTGGCTCATCTGCCCCAAATGTTGTTAAAAAACCTGCAACTGCACTTGCCATACATAAACGCGCATTACATTCTAAATTATTTGTACCAATAGCTCCTTTCATGAATTTTGAAGCTACATATCCTTCAGGAATTGTAGACTGACCAGATGTGTACATAGCAACGGAGTCTTTACCATGTTTTTCAATGGTACTTTTCATTTTACTTGCTACTAAATCTAAGGCTTCGTTTATTGGAGTTTCAACATAAGTTCCATTCTTTTTTACCAAGGCATGAGTTAATCTATCTTTTGACTGAATACACATGGTTTGGTGATAGCCTTTTACACAAAGTAATCCTTTATTCACACTAGAATTAGGGTCTCCTTTTACGGCAACGGCTTTTCCATTTTCAATGCCTACTAAAATCCCGCAACCAACTCCGCAAAAACGACAAGGTCCTTTTTTCCAATCTAAATTTCCATTTGGAATTCCAGCCTCTTGTTCACTAGCAAAAATAATTCCTGGAAACATAGTTGCTGCAGCAGTCATTGCTGCTGCTGCTGCCATTTTTTTGATAAAATTTCTTCTATTTGTTAATGAATTGTACATAGCTATTAATCGTTTTGTGGTATATTAAATCCAGAAACTAAAGTCAATAATTTTAAACTGTCTAAAGCTTCTATCTTATCTTTTATTTTATCTTCTTGATTAGCGTCTTGAGTTTCGGTAACTATAACAAGAATTTCTTTATTTTCGGCAGGAATAACTTCACAATCTTTAAACAACGTTAAAGTTTCAATAAGCTCCTTTTTTTTTCCAGCCTGTGGGTATGCTAAATAACTTTTAATCGGCATGAAATTGTTTATTAAATAATTATTATACAAAAGTTCAATTAACTTTTATAAAATTTGATGACAAATATCATCTTTTAATAAAAAATCAATTCGGAATATTTGTAAGGAAATAACGCTCTGTATATAAATGATTACAATTAAAGAAGCTATTAGTTTAATAAAAAACACTCCTCCCATATTATTAGAAGGAGTAATAAACCCTATTATAGAATCTGAGGGCTATACGTTATTTAAAAATATTGATTCTCCCATAAATATGCCTCCTTTCAGGCAGTCAGCAATGGATGGATTTGCAATAAATCTGCATAAGGATTTATCGTATAATTTAATAGGAGAGCTTAAAGCTGGAGATGGGCATAAGCCAATCTTAAAACCAGGTGAGGCTATCCGAATATTTACTGGTTCAGCGGTTCCAGATTCGGCGAATGCAGTTATCATGCAAGAAAAAGTTAAAGTAGATGGTAATAAAATTAAAATTGAACAAATTCCTCCAAAAAATCACAACATTAGAGCTTTAGGTGAACAGGTGAAAAAAGGAGAAGTTGCTCTAAAAAAAGGAACAAAGCTAACACCAGCTGCTATTGGATATTTGACATCTTTAGGAATTACACAAGTATTCATTTTCAAAAAACCAAATATAGCAATAGTTACTACTGGGAATGAATTGATTGAGGCTGAACAAGATTTAAGCCATGGGAAAATCTATGAAAGTAATTCCAAAATGCTCTTAAGTGCACTGTACAATTTAAAGCTATATAATGTAACGCTTTATAAAGTAGAAGATGATTATAATAAAACAGTAAAAAAACTAAACGCAGTAATTAATGACAATCATTTAGTACTCATTACTGGAGGAATTTCGGTTGGTGACTACGATTATGTTGGAAAGGCACTCCATGAATTACAAGTTGAAAAGGTTTTCTATAAAGTGAAACAGAAACCAGGGAAACCTTTGTTTTACGGGAAAAAGAAAGACACTCAAATTTTTGCCTTACCTGGAAATCCTGCCGCTGCCCTATCCTGCTTTTACGTCTATGTGTATATTGCATTACAAAAAATGATGAATTATGATGCTTTAGAATTACCTCGTGTAAAAGCTAAATCAATATCAAATTTTGATAAAAAAGGAAATAGACCTCAATTTTTAAAAGCTATTTATAATAATAATGAAGTAGAAATCTTAGAAGGTCAGAATTCATCTATGTTGCAAACCTTTGCTGTAAGTAATGCTTTGGTTTATTTACCCGAAGAAAACAACAACATTAATATTGGCAATGAAGTTGATGTTATCATTTTACCTACTTGACTATGAGTTATAAAATTAAAAGTCGTATTTGGATAGAATCTGAAAACAATGTGATTTTAGGGGAAGGTCGTGTTCAATTGCTTAAAGCTATAAATGAAACTGGGTCACTTTCTAAAGCAGCAAGACTGTTAGATATCTCTTACAAAAAAGCTTGGGGCTTAATTAACTCTGTAAACAATGCAGCTAAAAAACCAGTAACTATTAATAGTGTTGGAGGAAAAGGGGGAGGTGGTACAGAATTGACCAATTATGGTAAAACTCTAATTAATATGTTTGATGAAGTAAATAAAAATTGTTGGATATTTTTAGATGAACAACTTGAAAAATTTAATAATCTATAGATTAATGTTACAAAACGAAAATATTTATATTTTTTTACTCATATTACCTCTAGTATCATTTCTATATGCTAGTATTGGTCATGGAGGAGCTAGTGGATATTTAGCACTTATGTCCTTATTTTCATTTGCTCCAGAAAGTATGAAACCTACTGCCCTAATACTTAATGTTTTTGTGGCTAGTGTATCATTTTACTACTATTACAAAGAAGGTTATTTTAATAAAAAACTGTTTTTAACATTTGCAATTGCTTCTACACCATTAGCATTTATTGGTGGAACTTTAGAAATAGATGCTTCGTTATATAAAAAAATATTGGCGGTTTTATTGATTTTTGCTATTCTAAAGATGTTAAAAAAACATGGAAAAGAAAGCTACCAAATTAAAAATATTAAATTATGGCAAGGGGTATTAGTAGGTGGTAGTATCGGTTTCTTTTCAGGACTTATTGGTATTGGTGGTGGTATCATTCTAAGTCCCATTATTTTGTTATTTCATTGGGGTAAAATGAAAGAAGCCGCAGCAGTATCTGCTTTATTTATTTGGGTGAATTCTGTTTCGGGTTTAATAGGTCAACTAAGCAGTGGTGTAACTATAGAAAAAGAATTATTTGTTTTAGTAGCCATAGCACTTATTGGTGGTGTGTTAGGAGCTTACTGTGGTAGTGAAAAAATAAACAATCAAAAGTTACGATATATTTTAGCTTTTGTGTTAATCATAGCTTGTGCTAAATTATTTTTAATATAATAATGATTGATAAAAAATACATAACAGGGATTATTTTAGCAGGAGGAAAAAGTACTCGCATGGGAATAGATAAAGGGTTTTTAATACTAAATGAAAAACCTTTTATTCAATATAGTATTAACGCATTACAACCTTTAGTATCTGAAATAATAATTGTGTCAGATAACCCTAATTATGATGTATTTAGATTAAAACGTGTAAATGACATCACAAAAGATGCTGGCCCTGTCGCAGGGATATGTTCAGGACTAGAAGCTTCAATAACAGATTATAACCTGATTTTAAGTTGTGATATTCCTTTAATTAATTCAGAAATATTACAAAAATTGATTGATAACATTGATGATACTTCTGAAATCATTCAAATTGAAAATAACAAAAAAACCATGCCCCTTATCGCTTTATACAAAAAACAATGTAAGGAGGTTTTTAATAAATTATTACAAAAAAATGAAAGACGTTTACGAGTGGTTGTTGGTAAATGTAAGGAGAAGAATATTCCTATAGATATAGAAGACCATTATGCTACTACCAATATAAATACTAAAAATGAATTTAAACTCCTAAAAGATGGTTATAACAATTAAATATTTTGGTCAAATAGCTGAAATAACTCAGTTACAAGAAGAATCTTTAGAGTTTTCAGGAACTTTAATTTCAGAGCTTTTAGAGCTACTTTATTCAAAATATAATTCATTAAAATTAAAAGGTTTTCAGGTGGCTCAAAATCAAGAGTTGGTTTCAATTGAAACAAAATTAACGGGATACGAAATTGCATTATTACCTCCTTTTGCAGGTGGCTAACAAACTATGAGTAGATATAACAGACATATTATCCTTTCGGAAATAGGACAGCAAGGTCAAAATAAAATTTCAAATACCAAAGTACTCGTTATTGGTGCAGGTGGTTTAGGTTGTCCTATTTTACAATATTTAACAGCCGCAGGAATTGGTACAATTGGTATTATAGATTTTGATGTTGTTAATGTTTCTAACCTACAACGTCAAGTTTTATTTGGTAATTCTTCTTTAGGTCAAAACAAAGCTGAAGCTGCAAAACAACGTTTAAAAGACTTGAACAATACTATTTCAATAATTGCCTACCCCAAAAAACTAACCTATAAGAACGCTATTAATCTATTTAATCAATACGATATTATTGTAGATGGATCTGATAATTTTGAAACTCGTTATTTAGTTAACGATGCTTGCATCATTACAAATAAACCTTTGGTTTTTGGAGCTATATATAAGTTTGAAGGACAAGTTTCTGTTTTTAATTATAAAAACGGACCAAGTTACCGATGCTTGTTTCCTAATCCTCCCAAAGGAACAGTTCCAAACTGCTCAGAAATTGGTGTATTAGGCGCAGTTACAGGCATTATTGGAGCAATGCAAGCTAATGAAGTCTTAAAAATAATCTTAGAACTTGCCAATACACTCTCTGGAAAACTAATGTGCTATAATGCATTAACACTTCAAAACTCAATATTAAAAATTAATAAGTCGGAGAAAATCATTCAATTTATATTAAAGAATAAAGAAAATTTTCATAAAAAAAACCTCATTTTTAATTGTGAAGTTGATGTTGATTCCATTTCTATTGAATCTTTTTTATCTAAAGACAACGTCCAATTTATTGATGTCAGAGAAATACACGAACAACCAAAAATTGAAGAATTAGCTGTTACATGTATTCCTTTAAATGCACTGAAAAATAATTTAGATAAAATTGATGCGACAAAAAATAAAGTTATCTTTTGTCAGTCCGGAACACGAAGTAAACGTGCAGTAGTAATATTACATGAACTTAAAATTAAAAAATGTTTTTGTATTAAAGAAGGAGCTTCTGAAATAAAAAACCTAATACATAACCGTCATTGAAATGAAAGATAAAAAACCAAAAAATCTATTTAAGGATGGGGCAATAACTTCAGAATTCATTGGGAATTCAATTTATAAACACCAGACCAAAACAAGTATTGGAGCACATAATATTTTTTTAGGACAAGTTCGTGCAGATATTATTGAAGGTAAAATAGTGACAGCTATAGAATATACTGCTTACGAAGATATGGCTAATCAAAAATTTTATGAAATTAGAGAAGCATCTTTTAAAAAGTTTGATTTAACCTGTATGCACATTTATCATAGTTTAGGGGCTGTAAAAACAGGCGAAATTTGTTTATTTGTCTTTGTGTCATCTCCAAGACGCAAAGTCGTTTTCAAGGCTTTAGAATTTGTAGTTGAAGCTATAAAAACAGATGTTCCTATATTTGGAAAAGAGATATTTGAAGATGAGAGTCATCAATGGAAGAAAAATACTCAATATGTTTGATGATTACCAAAAAGACTCCAAACGAAGAAAAAGGATTCTCTAACAAACTAAAATAGAAAAATAAACCAAGTTAAATTCTTTATGAAAATCTCGATTAAGTAAACAAATCCACACTAAAATGGTAGACATCACACATAAAAACACTACGTTAAGAACAGCTTTAGCTATAGCTGTAGTAAAAGTTAGTAAACCAGAAACAATATTAGCTATTGAAAATGATACCGTTCCAAAAGGCAATGTTTTTGCTATGAGTAAAGCTGCAGGTTTATTAGGTGTTAAACGCACACCGGATATTTTACCTGATTGCCACCCTTTACCTATTGAATTTACTAGTGTGGAGTATGAAATAAATGGGCTTGAAATTACTATTCTATTCACCGTAAAAACTATTTACAAAACAGGTGTTGAGGTTGAAGCAATGCATGGTGCAAGTGTTGTAGCATTAAATATGTACGATATGCTAAAGCCTATTGACAAAGGGATTGAAATACATAATATTAAACTTGTAAATAAAAAAGGTGGAAAATCTAATTTTAGAGATAAATTTAGAAAAGCTTTGACTGCCGCTGTTGTGGTATGTAGCGATAGTATTTCAGCTGGTCATAAAGAAGATAAGGCAGGAAAGGCTATTATAACTAAGCTTGAAGTCTGTGATGTTAAGGTTGCTGAGTATATTATTATTCCTGATGAAAAAAATATAATTCAAGAAAAGGTTAAAACTTATGAAAATCAAGGTATAGATATGATACTATTTACAGGTGGTACTGGGCTTTCAGCACGAGATATTACACCTGAAGCTTTATTGCCTATTCTTGACAGACGAATTCCTGGAATTGAAGAAGCAATTAGAAATTACGGACAAGACCGAATGCCATATGCAATGCTATCTAGAAGTATCGCAGGGACGGTAAACAATACATTGGTTTTGGCCTTACCAGGGTCAACAAATGGTGCAAAAGAATCCATGGAAGCTATTTTTCCATCGGTATTACATGTTTTCAAAATTTTAAAAGGTACAAGACACGATTAATGAAAAACAATAAAAATATATTGCTTGATTCATATGGTAGAGAACATACATATCTTCGTATTTCGTTAATTGAACGATGTAATTTACGTTGCACATATTGTATGCCAAAAGAGGGAATTCAATTATCTCCTAAGAGTCATTTAATGACCTATGAAGAAATTTACGAAATCACAAAAACTTTTGTGAATCAAGGTGTTACAAAAATCAGATTAACAGGTGGTGAGCCTTTAATAAGAAAAGATATTGCTTTAATTTTAGAAAAACTAGCAACACTTTCTGTAGAATTATCTATTACATCCAACGCCGTAATTATTGATAAATTTATTGGTGTACTGAAAACAAATAATGTAAACAAAATAAATGTAAGTCTTGATTCTTTAAATGAAGCTAAATTTAAGCACGTTACTAGGAAAAACGAATTTAAAAGGGTTTACAAAAACATTTTACTATTAGTTAATAAAGGGTTTCAAGTAAAAGTAAATGTAGTTTTAATAAAAGGTTTTAATGATAATGAAATTATCGATTTTATAAACTTCACAAAAGATTTACCAGTAGCTGTTCGTTTTATAGAATTTATGCCTTTTGATGGTAACAAATGGAATTTGAGCAAAATAGTATCGTATGCTGAAGTTATGACTTATGTTAATGTTGCTTTTGAAAACGAAAACATTGAACGTTTACAGGATGCCCCCAATGATACAGCAAAAAACTATAAAATAAAAGGCTTTCAAGGAAGTTTTGCTATTATAAGCTCGGTTACTAATCCGTTTTGTGATTCGTGTAATAGATTACGCTTAACTGCTAATGGACAATTGAAAAACTGCTTGTTTTCATCCAGAGAAACAGATTTATTAACGACACTACGTTCAGGGAAATCAATTGAACCTATTATTCAAAAAGTGGTTCAATCAAAATTTAAGATTCGCGGAGGTATGGATACTTTAGAGAAATTGCAAAACCTCGATTTCCATAAAAATAATCGTAGTATGACTACTATTGGTGGTTAAAACGTTGATTTTTGAAAACAAATTTAAAGTTAAAACTTCAATTTCTCATGTTTATCCCACAGTCCCCAATAGGCACCTACTTTTCCTTCTGGACCAACTTTCCATGATTCGTCAAAGGATGAGAAATAGAAATTAGGGATATCATTTTCTTTAGTCCATCGCATGGTGTCAATAAAATATTTCATTGCCGCTTTTTCGCTCGCAATGGCTCCTCTTAAACCACCACCTTGGCTTGGCCAACCTGTTTCTGTAATAATGATAGGTTTGCCTTGTGCGGCATCTACAACTTGACCATACATAGCTTGCATGTGCCCTAACGAATAATCTATAGGACAGCCTTCCCAGTAAGGATATAGGTTAGCTAATATAATATCAGAGTGCTCTACAATAATTGGATGACGAGAAAACTCATAATACGCGTCTACATAACCTATGGGAATGTTTAACCCCGCTAAGGCTTTTCTTACGCGTTTCATGTAACCTATTAACTCGTCTAAAGTTAAGTCGTCACGATACAAAACCTCGTTACCTACTGCAGCGACATCTACATGCCCTGCTTTTGCTAGTGCAATTAGGCCTTCAATTTCTTTTTCGTTTTCTTCTTTATCATCACCAAGCCAGGCACCAACTAATGTTTTTAACCCATGTTTTTTAGCCGCAACAGGAACAAATTCATTTCCCTCTATACACGAAAATGAACGGATTGCGCCTACATAAGGTTTTAAAATTTTTACACGACGCTCTACTTGCTCCATACTAATTTCATCACCTGGTTTTTGACCGTCTTCGTACATACTAAAGCAAATACCATGCATACCATCTTGGATGGTTTTACGCCATTGGCTTTTTAAATCTTCTAACGAATCTTGAGAGGTGTCTATACCATTGGTGGCAATTTGACTGTAATCATTTTTAGGCTTGTGATAGGATTCTTCTCTGTACGACATTTCTAATATAATTTACTATTGGTTAAATTTTAATTTTTCGTTTTTATCCCAAATTCCCCATCGTGCTCCTACATCTCCTTCGTGGTGTACTTTCCAAGACTCATCAAATGATGAAAAATAGAATAGTGGTATTTCATTGTTTTTTGCCCAATTGATCGTATCTATAAAATACTTCATTGCATTAATTTCTGTTGGTATTGCTGATTTTAAAGTATCGCCTTGATTTGGCCAGCCTGTTTCTGTAATAATGACAGGTTTCCCATTGGCTACTTGTTGTGTCACAGCATACATTTGTTTTAAATAAGTTGCAGATTGATCTATATTACAGCCTTCCCAAAACGGATAGCAATTTACTAAAATAACGTCACATGCGTCTATAAGTTGTGATCTTTCTACAAACTGATAATAGGCATCGACATAACCTACAGGAATGCCGGGTAATGCTTCTTTTACTCTATTGATGTAAGTAATCAATTCTTCTTCGGTCAGCTCTTCACGCATTAAGGATTCATTGCCTACAACTGCTATATCTACCAACCCCGATTTTCCAAGTTTTATGAGTGCTGTAAGCTCTTTTTCGTTTTGTGCTTTATCGTCACCAATCCAAGCACCAACCATGGTCTTGAGTTTATTTTGATGTGCTGCTTTTGGAATGTGCTCATTGCCCTCTGTACAAGAAAAAGAACGCACCCATTTGGTATGAGGAGTTATCACATTCATACGTTGGCTGATTTGCGCCTCAGATAACTGATCCCCAATATTTTGTCCTTCTAAATACGGACTAAAACACAAACCATGTAACCCATTATCTAATGTTTTAGAAAATAAGGCTTTGATGTCTGCATTTGTTTTTGATGAAAAATCAATATCCGATGAGTTATCTATTTGTAAATCGGAGCTTAGCAAGGACGCGAGTTTGTCTGTTTGATAAAACGATGTTGGTAGTTGTTTTCTTTTCGCTAGTTGTCCACTAATCTCCACCGCTTTTTCTTCTGTAAGGTCATAATCACGCATTACCCACATTGCGATTACAGTTCCTAATATTGGAAAACCAGAAAAGAATACACGCAACCCAATGATAGCTCCTTCTTGTTCAGTCGAAGCAATCCCTTCTTGAAAACCAATAATCGTCAGAATAACTCCACTCAAAGCACCCGCAATTGCAAAACCAAATTTGACCATCCACCAGTAAATTGCGCCAAAGATACCTTCTCTTCGTTTTCCTGTATTCAACTCGTCTAAATCAATCACATCTGAAGTCATAGACATCATTAGCGTGAATAAACTTCCTATTCCAAAAGAAAAGAACGGAAGCGCAAAAATAAACATATAAGGCTTGCCTGGAATTAACAAAAACCAAAGCATTATATACCCAATTATAGAAATACCTTGAGACCATAAAAATGCATTTTTCTTTCCCAATTTACGAGACATCCAAGTGACAATTGGAATAACGATAAAGGTTGTGGAAAGGGCTCCTAAACATCCAAACAAGGAAGGCCAGTATCCTGCATTTGCAGCTTCGGCATCTCCATTAAAGAGTTGATATACGATTACAAAAAAGGTAAATGTAGCAACGGTATTGAACGCATTAAAAATCAAAAAAGTTGAAATACACAATTTTCGAAACGGCTTAATTTTTAACGCTTCTTTAAAGCCTAACTTAATTTCATTAAAACTGCCTTTGATATTACTCAGTGATAAATCGGCATAATCTTCATCTAGGGTCGATTTACTTTTAATAAAAATAGCAGGTACCATTGCCACAAACATTAAAATACCACCAACCCAAATAGCTAGAGTTCGTGTCGCTTCTTCTGCCGTAGCAAACCAGCCATCATCTCCATTAAGATACATGATTACCCAAAACCATGGCGCTATAACCCAGGCCCATTGCCCTATCCATTGTGCAACTGCCATGATGCTTGTACGTTCGTGAAAATCATCGCTCATCTCATACCCCATGGCCACATAAGGAACACTAAAAATAGTGAGTCCCAAATAAAAAATAAAAGACCAAAACATAAAATAAGCAAAGTTATAATTCACTCCGCTACCTATATGTAATTGCCACATGATGGCAAAGGATATTCCCATCACAATGGCGCCAATAAACACATATTGTTTACGTCGACCCCATTTAGATTTGGTATTATCTGATATAAACCCCATAATTGGATCTGTAAAAGAATCAAATATTCTAGGAAAAAAGTATATGATTCCCCACATCCACCCTGGAAATCCTAGGTTTTGAACCAAAACTACCATAAAAATTCCAAGCGCTGCTGGAAACATTTGGTTAGCGAGCATTCCTAACCCAAAGGCAATTTTTTGACCTAAGGGGACTTTGTTAAGGGTGTTAGACATAATGTGTTGGTTTTAGTTTGTGTGTAGGTTAGTATGTGTATGTTATTGTGATATTATTATAGATTGAATAGCTTGTGGTTGTATTGTTATTAATTTTGATGTTTCTCCTAAAGAAAGCTCAAAGGTTTTTAATGTATTTCCTTCATTAAAGACCACTACAGCAATAGACCCATCTGGGTTATGTGCAGCAGTGACTTGTAAGTCTGTATCCGATTTTTCTAAACCAATTACTTTTGCACCTGGTCGAATATATTTACTAAAATGTGCCATAGTGTAATACAATGGCGTAAAGTATACTTCGTCGTTTTCTGGATCGACAATTACTGGAGCTACACACCAGTTTTCAAACCAGTTTGGTCCGCCTTGTCTATCCAAGACCATGTTCCAATCTACCCAGCCATCGACCCAGTTATTTAGGCATCCAATAATGTCTCGTGCATATCTGTTGACTGGTGCATATTTTGGGTGTAAATATTTCTTTGCGGGTTCTCTCCAATCATAACCCCAATCGGTAGCTTTCTTACTCCAATACCATTTATCATCTTGCCACTGCGGGATTTCAGAATCTACACAGCCTTCGGTTTCAATTAAATATTTATCAGGTGCTTTCTCATGCGCATACTGTAATGCTTCAGGGAAAAAATCATAGGTACTTTCATACCAATGAATAGCAGTTCCTGAGAAGTATTTAGAAGAGGCTTCATCTTTGTACATGTCATCTACCCATTCTTTTAAGCCATCTCTATTTTGATCGTATCCTAAAATTTTAATAGCTGATTTTCCTACTTCTTCTAATTTTGGTCCTAAATAATTTTGAACAAAATCGGTTTCTTCTTCTGGAGAAAAGTGCATACTCTCCCAGTTGTTACCATTGCCATGTGGCTCATTTACGGGAGTTAGTCCCCAAATATCAATACCCTCGTTTTTATAGGCTTCTAAATATTTTGAAAAATATAACGCAAACGCACTATAGTACTCTGGTAATAATTTACCACCAACATAGTTTTTATTGTCTTTCATCCATGGCGGGGCGGTCCAAGGCGATGCGATAATGTTAAAGCCCTCTTTTGAGATGGCCATTGCTTCTTTGATCATTGGAATTAGATCGTCTTTATCTTCTTGTATACTAAAATGTTTTAACTCTAGATCATCGGCGATTGGCGCATAGGTGTAATTGTTTAATGAAAAATCACAAGAACTGATATGAGTACGGGTGAGTGTGTAATTGGCCCCATCTTCGCTGAAATAAGCGTTGAGTATGGTATCTCTATTTTTTTTACTCAAACGATTTAGTAAATAGGCCGAAGATTCAGTAAATGAGCCTCCAAAACCAGTGATGGTTTGATATATTTTGTCTGGATTTAGTTTAATTTTTGAGGGAGTTTCAGAAGTTTCAAACTCTGAAATTTCAGTCAATTTATTTCCTTGAGCAGATGTTTCATAAACAATAACTTCTAAGGGTTTGTTTGAGGTACAAGCTGTGAGCATTATTAATAAAATTAAAAAATGATTTGGTTTTAAATGTTTCATCTTAATGGTTCTTTATGAGTTCTGATTTTACAGGAGGTAATTCTACTTCGAGCAATAAGGCGTCTTTATTGCCATTATAGGTTTTAGTGATTGGTTTTCCGTTTCGAGTCAGTCCATCAAAAACCCCTTGATCTACCAAGTCCCATAGTACATATTTGGCTTTGCCCTCAACTGTGAATAATCCAAAATAGTTCTCAGATCCGCCCTTGTTGTGAGCATCTTTCCAGGGTTCATCAAAGGCTTCAAAATAGAAGCACGACATATTATTTTGGTTGGTCCATTGGCGCATATTGTTATAAAAAAGAGCTTCCTTGTATTCATCGGTAGCTTTTGAGCCTTTTGAACCATAAAACCCATTAGACGCACTCGCCCAACCTGTTTCACCAATGTGTATGGGTTTACTAATTCCTAAACTTTTCATGTAGTTTGCTACACTATCATGTTGTGAGGCAGCATATTTTGTTGCCCGATTCATGGCAATGTCTATTCGTTTCAAACTAGACAGCTCTATTTCTTCACCAAAAACGCCCCAAAAAACTGGGTTATAATGTGTGTCGTGCATAGGATAGGTATGTACAGATACGTAATCCACAGCTTTTATTAATTTTGTAAGATCATCTGTATGGTATTGTGGGTCTCCTCCACCCCATGACGCAAAATTATCTGAACTAGTAATCCAAATATCTTTTGGTAACTTTCCTGTTTGTTTTAAGGCTTGCAAATGTGAAACCCATTTTAAAATCACATTAGGTTGTACAAAATATGATGTTGCCCATTTGACCATGGCCTCGTTCCCAACAGCAATAATTTTTACAATATCTGGATATTGATTTGCCAACGCTACCGCACGATTAATTTCTTCAGCATTCTGTGCGCTTTCGACATTGTGGTTTACTGGCCTATCAGTCCAAGCATTTAAACAATCCATCCAAGCCCCTAACATTAAATACATTTCAAAGTTAGAGTCCTCTTTTTTCAATTCGCGTATCGCTTTCAAAATGTTTGAAGTGTGGGCTAGCTGAACATTGTATGTTCTTAATACTCGAATGTTCATCGCATGAAGAATTCTCATGTCTTCTTTTAACTCTTCAATAGTGGGTTGAAAATCTCTTGATGATTTTCGATACCCACCATAAGAAATAGCCAAATAGTCTGAATTTCCTAATATATCTTTAGCAGTCACTTCTTTTTCTATTTTATCGATGGTTCTATGTTCTTTTGGTTGATGTTCTTTACAGGACATTACGAGAAAAACAAGCAGTACTAAGTTTAATATGTATGTTGTTTTTCTCATAAAATCATATAAATACTATTTTAATCGGCTCTTGTTAATGTGTACGTTTATTTGAATAACTTCGCTATCACGATTAAATACATGTTCGCTTATTGTTGTATCTAAGCTTAACGTTTCAAAGGTTTTTGTAGTTCCATTACTCAAATTTACTGACAAACCATCTTCTTCTGAAATGGTATAGATTACAGGAACTTGACAATACGTAAAACACAATGAATCCTTAGAAATCAAAATGCTGTCCTGTTTATTTGGAATAGCGATATAATTAAATATTTTACTTTCTTGTAAAAATTCATTTTTTCGTAGCAAACACGGATTAAATCCTAGTTTACCCTCTGAAACCACAACCCCCAATTCACCAAATCGAGATAGGACATCTTCTTTTACTTGACCTGTCATTCCAGGTTGTTGTGCGCCTTTTCCTGCTGGTGTATGCGAATACGGATCGGTTGGGAAAGCACCGTATAATTTTGGCGATTTATGAACACCGATACCTGCATTTATTTCGTAGTAGTGATCGAGTAAGTTACCAATAGAAGTGCCGTTTTGTTCTGTAGCAATTGCTGACGTACAGGTTTCTAAAACTGCCAATTGTAATTTGGATACCATATGCCAGTATATAGAGCCTAAACCTTCATAGCCATAAAATGTTCCTGAACGGCCTGTAAAGGCTTTGTGATTAAAGACATCTTCGAAAATTTGAAGAACTTTTGGAGTTTCCTGAGCTATTAGCTCGGAATAAGCCGTTTCAGAAAGCTCTGCCAAAGCTACTTTAAGGTCATTAGCGTTTTTAAAGTTGCCATTAAAATGACATACACCATTAACGTCTTTCTCTAAAATTTGTACATTTCCATCAGCAACTAGTTGTTGTAAAAGTTTTGATGTTGAAATGGCTGCAGCTGAAATCGTGTTTCGCTCAATAAATCCTTTTAATTCTTTATAAGGATATAATAGATAACTGTATTGATCAGGACGGAAAAGTTTACTACTCTTCATCGCATTTAAGACTGATAATGAGTCTTCACTAGATAAATATTTTGAACTTAATACCGCAACTTGTCCTTCTAACATTTCATCTAAATATGAAATTGAAACGCTATTATTGTCGTTTACAGTCATTAAATTATACGCATGGTACAAATTATCTTCTCGTTTATTGACATTTATAGAATGTTCTAAGTATTGAAGACTGATTTGAATAAAGTCTTTTAGATCACTAATTGAAATATTCTCTTTTCTTCCAGAAAAAGCATGGGTATAAATTTGATCTCTATATGTGCTTCCAGCAGCGCCTAGAGCATCTAAAATTAGTTTTCGATCTGTATCGTTGACACGTCCCGATAGTAAGTTTTGGTTGTCCTTAAAGGTCGATAAAATCGCATTGAAAAATGCTACTAGCTCTTTGGATACCTCTACAGTTTCCAAATTAGTTTGAACTATAACGGTATCAAAGAATTTTAGAAAACGTCGTAAGTAGTATAGCGTTACCATAGAAACACCACTACCCACTAAGGCATTGTTGGCATCATTCCATTCTGGACGTTGTGTATTCATCCAAATTCCACCTTCAGGAATAAAGTTAGATAGTTTTGCTAAGGTCGTTGCAAGGATTTTTTCAATGAAATTAACTTTCACGATAAATCGGTTTTCATCTCTAAGTAAAGCACCATCGGCGCCAAGTTCTACACGTTGTTCTCTGATTTTATGATCTAATGCTTCATCAAATTCAATGGTGTCTTTCGGATTTTCAAGCAAGGCTTCGTAGCTTTTGATTTTGTAGGGTACATTTGCATATACAAACAAATCTTTATCAAAAAGCGTTGATAATTTTTTGGGTTGATGTTTTTCAATAAACTCTAAAAACTTCAGTAAATAAATCACTTGATGATCACCCCAATAACCAATGTATGACCATGGATCATCTGGCTCAATAGTTTCCCAATCAAAACCACCTTTTGTAACACGGTATGGATTGTAGCCATCAAAAGTAGTGGCGTTTAAAAACTTATGAATCATACTTTCAATAAACGCAGGATATGAATGTGCTAGTGCTTCCCAGTTTTGGAAAATATCACGCCAGTTTCCTTCGTAATCTAAGATTTTTGAACCGTCAATTTCACTTTTGGTGTTGATTGAAAATTTGTTCCATGGACGACTAGGGTCTCCATGTCGACGGCTAAATTTTAATGGCATATATTCAAAACACAAACGTCTAAAGTTGGTGTCATCGACTTCATATGCTAATTCTTGTAATAAGGAAAGTGAGAAAATCTCAGGAAGTTTTCCAACACTTTCTTCTGTTGTTCTTGCAACTTTTTTATTGGCTTTTAAAAGGTAATTTTTAAAATCCCATTTTTCTATTTGATAGTTATTATCGAAAATTCCACCTCTCATAATATTAAACAGGGTGTTCGCAAAATGACGAGTATCTCTAAATTTGTCTGCTGAAAGTTGTAGGCCATCAGAAGCCGCATTTAAAGCGATAAGACGTGTCGTTCCTTTTTCAATTTTTTCGTTGATCAATTCAACTAAACCATCGTTAGTTTTAATTTGATTAACCAGTTTTGCAATCGCAGAATGATTTTTATTAACCTCAGCAACTAGTAGCCATTCTTTAGATTCTTTTGCCGCCAATACAATTTTTGAATTGATGAAATAGGCGCCTTTTTCAGCTTTAACATCAGTCTCTTGTGAGAGTTGGTGTTGTTTTCTGAAACGATCCAACTGTAATGAAGATAATAGGTATTTAGCATTCTCTAACCCTAAAGACCAAACAACATTTGCTTTTAAGGCTTCGCTAGGCTCCGCTTTATCAACTATGATGGCACTTAAGGCATAGATCCCTAATCCGGAACTTTGTTCCAACTCACTTCGTTTATAGGCATCAACTAAATTACTACTTGAATTTTGTAAATCACTACCAACGCCGTAAGGCAAAATGTTTTGAATACCATCCAATACATTGATTTCAATAGTTGTTGTCGAAGTATTAATAAGCTTTGATTTTTTTATAAATCCAAACGTGTTTGTAGAATTCCATTGGTATTGAAAGGTGAGTTCTAAATCGTGATTGATTTCTTCAAACAAGACTTTATTTCCAAACTCATTTTTATATAAATTTCGGGTTGTTTTGTACTTCCCTGCAAAACGATCTGAAAAAGGTTCCCATAAATGAACTTCATCATTTTTATGTACTTGAAAAATAGATTTACTACCGGTTATTTCTGCCGCTTCTGTAATCTTATCATCTGTATAGTAAGGGAATAATGCGAATTCGGAGTTTTTTCTTCCAGCGGTTAAACTTCCATTACTGGAAATAAACATCCAATGGTTAGAGTCACTAACAATGCTCATGAAAAATGGTCTCATTTTATCACTGTTCGAAATCTTATAATAGACTTCATTGTCAATATTAACTAAGGTTCCATCTATATCATTCGCTAGATTCACATCGTTATTTTTATCTAAAAAAATAGTTTCTTTTATCATTATAATTTCTTTCAATACAAACCTCAACATATTAGCTTATGAGGTCTTATAATTCTTTTAATATCTTTTAACTACTTAAAGTTTATTGGTTATTTGAATACTTAAATTCTAACTTCAAAAATAAAAAAGGCTAGTTATAAATAACATTTAACTAGCCTTTATATTTATATTATAATTCGTTTATATTAAAAAATTAAAATTAAGGGGTTAGTCTTACAGATACGTTATCTACATTCAATCTGGCTGCACTATTAACAATTTCAATAAGGAATGATAAACCTCCTTCTACTTGATTTGCATTAGCAGGAGTTGTAAACGTAAATGTTTTGGATTCCCAAGATGATGTATTTACAGAAGATGTGTTGTCCGTAAGGATGTGTTGCGTTGCTGCTACAGTGCCACCATCGGCACCTTCAGAAAACGTAAATGCTTTGACAAGTCCACCTTCACCCAATGCTTCTGAAGCGATCATATCAAATGTAACTGTATAGGATGTACTAGGCGTTACTAAGCCAGTTCCAAAACGTTCCATTTTGAGTCCTACAGCAACACCAGTTGAACCTTGTAATTCAGCCGATTGCGAACCACCATTACTAACTGTCGTAGAAATGGTTACACCATCAAAAAGTTGCCAACAACCAATATCTCCTGCTTCAAAGTCTCCGTTGGCTAATAACTCTCCAGCTGGAGGCTCAGGACAATTGTCAGTACCGCCGCCGCCGCCGCCGTTGCCGTATAGTTTTAGATCATCGAAATAGTAAGTATCGGTATTGTTTGCGTTTAGGTCAAAGAAGATTACGACTTTGTCAAATTTACCGCTATCAGCTGCTGAGAAAGGGAATGTTAATTCTTCCCAACCACTAGTTACTGAAGTAGTAAAAAATTTCTCAACGAAATTTCCTGCATTTCCAATCTCTTCTAACTTTAATCGAACTTCGGTATTTGCTCTTGCAGACCATACTTTAATTTTTAAGCCCGAATTTGAATTAAAGTCTAATTTTGCATCTAAATCATATTGGTTATTATCCCAAGGGTTGTTATTCCCTTTAACAACTTTTCCTACTTTACAAGAACTGTTTACAGTATTATCATAATCTGGATTGTCTACCCATGAAAACCCTGCTCCGTCAGAAATAAAATCTTCAGATGGATCTGATTGAAACGTCATATTAAGGTCAGCTGCACTGTAAGATTCAGTAGTTTCAGGAGCACAAACTACAGGACCTGTTCCAGTTCCATATAGTGTCAAATCATCAAAATAATAAGTATCTGTGTTGTTTGCATTCAAATCGAAGAAAAGAACCACTTTATTGTACTTGTCACTATCATCACTTGTAAAGGCAAAGCTTAGTTCTTCCCATCCATCAGTAACTGTTGTGGTTACAAACTTTTCAACATTATTAGTTGGAGTTCCATCTTCTTCAAGTTTAATTCTAACTTCAGTGTTGGGTCTTGAAGACCATACTTTCATTTTTAAACCTAAGTTGGTATTAAAATCCAATTTAGCATCTAAAACAATTTGATTGTTATCCCAAGGATTGTTTCCTAATTTTGTGATTTTACCTACTTTACAAGATGTATTTACTGCGTTATCAAAGTCCGGATTGTTTGTCCACTCAAATGTAGCACCATCATTCACAATACTAGCCGTAGGGTCTGACATAAATGTGATATTCAAATCGGTAGCAGAAATTGATTCAATAGTTTCTGCAATACAAGGAGTTGGAGGTGATGGTACTTGTGTAATATCGTCAAAATAATAAGTACCGTCTGTGGTTCCTGCACCATCTACAAACATGGTCAGTTGTGAATAACTAGCTGAAGAGCTAAATGTAAACATAAGTTCTTCCCAACCAGAACCCGTATGACTTGCTGATATTTCAGTGTCTCCAGCTGTCCCCTGTTCTAATTTCAATAGGACATCTATCGGTGCATCTGACCAAAAATTCATTTTGATCGACTTATTTGTTGTTAAATCTACGGGCGCACCTAATTCAAAGAATAAACCTTCGTAAGTTGCTCCACTGTTTGTAACCGCTCCTACATTGGATTCTACGGCGTTTGTTCCTGAAAGGTCTGGATTTGTAAGGATTTCAAAAGTTGCTCCTTCAAACGTTGTGGCTTCATACACTAGGTCTTCATTATCAAAAGTAATTGGTAAGGCAGCAATTTCAGTAATTCGAATTGTAATTTCATCTGTATAGTAATCAAAAGCTCCAGCAACATTAGAAGATTTTAAAACCACAATATAAGTTCCATCTGAATAGACGTTTATGGGGTTTATAAGGGTTGAACTGGTTTCATCACCAAAATCCCATACGTATGTTGAGGCGTTTACTGAAGTATTAATAAAAGTTACTGTTCCTGTAGCTGCATCAATAGTATGTGTGAAGCCAGCAGTAAGTTTTGGTAAAGTCACTTCATCATCATCACAACCCATAAAACTGATTGCCAAAATAAGAATTGAAACTTTTTTAATTGTTTGGATTAAATTTTTCATTGTCTTTATTGTTTTATTTTTTCTATTATTTATATACTCTTACGTAGTCTACTAGCATATTCTGTGGAAACGCCTCTCCACTATCTGGATTTCCAGGAAAATTACCACCCACTGCTAAATTGATGATGATATAGAATGGTTTGTTAAAAACCCAATCTCCTGTAACGTCCGTTGGTTCAACGGCTTCTACAGCTGGACTGTCTTCGGTTGCTTCTACAGCTTCCACACCATCGTTTAATGTGTAAACAGCATCGGCAGGGGTAACTACAATGTCAGAAGGTCTGATTTGATTGTACAATACATCGTCTATATAATAGTTGATATAATCAGGCCCCCACTCGATTCCATAAACATGAAACCCGGCATCGTAACGGTCATTTCCTAAGTCATAGCTTTTGGTCACATGACCTTGAGGATCTGTTTCACCAGAATATCCAGGCCCGTGTATTGAACCGCTTACCTTTGTGGGTTCTTGTCTGCGGTACTCCATAATGTCAATTTCTCCACATTGAGGCCATCCATCGACATCAAAATTTTCTCCTAAAAGCCAAAATGCTGGCCAAAGCCCTGATCCACCAGGTACTTTTATACGGGCTTCAAAACGCCCATAAGCTTGTGAGAATTTTCCTTTGGTAAGAAGTCGTGCCGATGTAAAAGAAGCACCGTTATAATCTTCTTCAATAGCAGAAATGACTAGAAGTCCATTTTGTACAGTTACATTTTCAGAACGGTCTGTGTAATATTGTAACTCATTATTTCCCCAGCCATCTGAGTTTGGGCCTATTCCTGTATCAAAGTTCCAAATTTCGGAATCAGGAGCACCTTCTACATCAAACTCATCAGACATGACTAAATTTGTATAATTAGCGATCTTTTGAGTTTCATCTGTATCACAACCAAAGGCCATAAGAATGCTTACTAAACCGAGTGATTTTAACAAAAGTGTTGATGTACGTATTTTCTTTTTATTATTTATCTTCATTTTTTCTTGTTTTAATATTTTCTTAATTATTATTCTTTAAAGAAATACATATTATCGATGTGTAAATCCGTCACGTTAGAAGATTTTATCCTTTCGATGATGATGAGATTGACTCCTGTCTTATCCAACCCAGTTTCTGATGTAGGTCTAAGAGGAATTTTTATGGTTTTCCATACGCCTCCTACTTCAAAGGTTGCATTGGCATCCGTATCATTGATATCGCCAGTTTGGTCAGACCATTGGTAGGTTTGACCCCCAATACGCTGCTGTTGTAAGGTTGTCTCAGCAGGGTTTTCATTCTTCAATACAATAAGCATATCAATGTCTGTTGGCAAGACTACAGGCATTAATATATCTATACTAAGATGAGTCATTTCCGAAATATCTAAAGGCGTTGTCAGTTTAGTACCCACAAAATTAAATTCCGAATACTTGATCACATTTTCGCCATTTATAACAATCTCACCACCTAGAGTGGTTTGATACGGCTGCCAATAGCCATTAAAATAATCTACAGGAATGTTATCATAAGTATCACTAAAAACAGAAATTACATTACTAGGGTCTGTCGTTGGTGCTGGTGCAAGTTCAAACTGACCGGCGGCATTAATGGTCAAAGATCCATCTGCTTCTACACCACCTAAACTCGCTGTAATAACGGCTGAGCCACTACTAACATTGATGTTTCCAAATTCATTTACGAGAGCTGTGCTTGGCACCGAAGATGAAAAGTCAAAGTAACTTGGTGCTACATTAATTGTCTTATCAAGTCCAGAGCCTAAATTGAAGGTTTGTGTGAGGCCTGTTACTTCTAAACTAACTCCTGCAAAGACATCTTGTACAACGTCTTCACCATTTAGAATGGCAGGTCTTGGCTGACCGATAGTTCCTAGTTTTTCAAATTTTAAATCATCAATCCAAAAGGAGTAGGCATTTCCGCCTGTATTTTGTGTCCCTGCAGAGTACCAGAACATCCCTCTTTCGTCAAAAAGTTTTGCAGGATTTGGAATTGGAATGACATATTTTTGCCAGTTGGTACTCAAGCTTAAATTGGTTTCATTGACTTGATATTTGTTTAATCCAAAGTCTTGTCCAAAACCTACTTCACCAATCGTAACGCCTTGTGTTGCTTTTGCCCAAAAGGTTAGTGCATCAAATTCGGTAAGATCACGTCCTGGTCCATCAACTCTAAAAATAGCCCCTGCATAATTTCCTTCGGGATCGTTTTCATTTGGTACATCAAATCGCATCGAAGCTGCGCTTTCATACCCTTGACTGTTGTCTACGGACCACGCCTCGGCTTTTGAACCTAGATATGGAAAGTAAAAATCACTCCCAAGTCCAATAGGGTTATCTGTAAAAATTTCCCCTGATTTTGCTAAATGAGCAAATTCTACTTGGTCAGAAATATCTCTTTCACAACTCATCATAACTACTAAAAGTAAGCCTGAGAGTAATATAATTTTTGAATACATAAATTTTATATTTTTCATTTTTATAATTTTTTATTTTCCAATATTGATATGTATGTATGTTCTTATCTCCCATTCACTTCCGTCAGGAAAACCTACAGAACTTATAGGTGGTACTGCTGGAAATGTGTTTGCAGGTACAAAGTTTGGCGAGTAACGTGGCGAGTTTTGATTTAGTGAACGCCATGTCCCTCGTATACCTACTTGTGTGTTTGGAAGGATGAACCAATCTGGTTTGCCTACTGTTGTTGATAGATCTAACATCAACTGAACCGGGAATGTTAGGTTAAAATCACGATGATAATCAAAAGGTCCCCAATCGTTAAATTTTGCGGTATGGGTTATTTTTAATTTGTTATAAATCAATCGAACATCGCCACCAAAGCGTTCTATCAAACGATCATCACTACCATTTGCTTGTGCATTACCAGCGTATAGGTTAGCAATAAACCCAAAGTCTGGGCTTAACTTGGATACTATACGAGAATGTGCTTCCCATAAATCTTGAGCGGGAGCCGCATTTGGAAATGCAAAAGCAGTACGATTTGCTAAAAACCCTACAGCAGCATCTTGTGCGGTTGGATGATGGCGAAATACAAATCCAAGGTTAAATGCTAGTTTTGCATCTTCAGCTCTATCATTATCCCATTCATACATCCAGGTTCCTGGAGTAGGGTCAAATGATAGTAACAATTCTCCGGCCGTTGTTTCTCTATTTGATCTTACAGCAAAGGGATCATCTTGAATATTTCTAAGACGTCCAGTTCCACCATTTAAATCATTTGGCATAGCGCCTACAATTGGCTTTTGCCATAAAAAGTTAGGAGCGATTTGAAAATCTCCAAAAGTGTATGTAAACCCAGAAAGGAAGTTGTTTTGGTTTCCGCTTCCAGTATCCTTTAGTTTCCAGCCTGTAAATGTCTGTGTTTGATCCGATCCACCATTAGCAACTAAGCCCATGCTAGCCCCTTGTGCATACCACTTAAAAGCACCTTTTTCATATGACAACTTAGCTTTCGCTCCCCAGTTATCATTTTTATTTATTTCGTCTGTATAAATAATATAATTATCCGTTGTGCCTTCTGCTATTTGAAATTCGCGACCATTTAGAGGTTGTCCTCCCCATAGACCACCAATTTCAAATTTAAAGGCTCCAATTTGTCTTTCGACAGCCAAAGAGACTCTACGTGTTTTTGGAAGGGGTATGGCAATTGAAGTAACTGCACTACCAACATCATCAATATCTTCGTGATAAACAGCAGCAACATCCCAATTACCCAATCTTTTGCCATATTTTAATAATATCGCTGGATTGGCGCCCCACCAAAGTTGAGGACCAAAAGCAGCTTTTAAACCACTTAAAGCGCCTTTAGCATCAAATTCAATACCTGAAATTTCTCCGTTATACAAATCTAAATTAGGCCCGTAATTAGCTTCTCTATATAGGTTAAAGAAATCGCCTTCATAAGCCCAGTGGTAGTGCCCGGTTCTGAAAAATCCTCTTAGATTAAATTCTTTCGCATTCCAATCAAATTCAGCATTGTATATTTTAACTCGGTTGGGATCTGTAATAGTTACATTTCCATCGTCTGTATTTACATCAAATGAACGTCCTGTGTTTTCATAAAAAATTTCGTCAATTGGATTCTCAGCGACATTGCCAAGAATATTGAAATTCACATTGGCACGCATATTAGAAGTAGGATTTCCCTCTACTCCTATAAAGTAGGATTGCATATGATCAAATCCTAGTTCGTTTGGATAGGCATTCGAATTAGGATCTTCGTTATCAGGAGTCGTAATAAGTGTACCACCCGTATTAAAGGATGTAAACTCAGCTCTTAAATTGCTCAGCTTAATTTTTTCATTACCACCTAGAGCAGCTTTATCTCCTCTTGCTCGAAGGACAGCATCCATTAATTCGATGTTTTCAAAATGAGTGTTTAAAAATTCAGGAGTCACACCTTCTTCGTAAGGGTTTAATTGGTGCGCTATTTTAAGTGCATAGTACGATGCTCTTGGGTATAATGTATATAGACCTCTTGAATTTGTTGGTCCTTTGGCACAAATACCAAACCACTCTTCATTCATATTGTTTTCTCCAGGGGCATAATCAAGTTGATAACCACCATTTGACCATGAAGCATTATTATCATGAACTTCTAAATTTTTGGTTTGCCCAAATTTCCACCAACCATCGCTAAATTGAAAGGTAAAACCACCAATAGCATTTTCGGCTTTTCCTAAACCCGCTGCATTTTGATAAATATCTTTCCAATTTTCGACCATATAATAGGCTTGCATTTTTTGATCTTCTGCGTTATCTAAAGCATTGAATGAATCTGCTCCAAACTCAGTAAGCATGATAGGCATGTCTAATTTATTCTTCACGGTTTCAAATGCATCCGTAAATGAAGCACCACGATACATGTTGGTTCCAAAGACATCAACGTCTTTACATTCTTCAGCAATAATGTCTATAAATAAAACATCTCCATTACAGATGGCTATAGGATGTGAAGAATCAATACTTTTCATTTTTATGGAGGCATCGTTCATCAGCTTGTACATTGGTCTTCCGCGTTCTTCTCCAACAAAATCTCTTTTTTCTTCTTCGTCTGGAAAATCTTCTGTTTCTGCACCTGCCCAAAACAAGCCATAGTTGTTTTCATTTCCTAACAGAAACATCAACAAACCAGGCGTGTCTTTATAATCTTCAGCCAATGTTGTTACTTCCGACAACAACAGCTCTTGTGTTGCAGAATCCCTGTAATCAGTCACCGGAACCCAAGCACCATTAATGGTAAGTCCGTAACGACCGAAAGAATGATTCAACAGCGTATAGATGCCGTAATTTTCATAAATGTATTGAATCCATTTTGGTTGTACTCCTGTATATTGTCGGATCACATTTACACCCATGTTTTTCAAAAGTCCCATTTCAGCATCCAATGCAGCCTTGATCACATCATCAGATTGTTTCCATAGACTGTAGGAATAATTGGTGCCAATCGGAAAGTAATCCCAGTTCATTCCGTTAATCATGAAGTCTTCTCCATTGACTACTAATTTCATTCCATTTTCATTATTAACAACTGTAACTTTATCTGCCTGAGCAAAAACTGATGTTGTTATTAAAAAAAGAAAGATTCTTAAAAAGTTGTTTATCATAATTTGTTTGTTTTTGTAAATACTATTTGTGTAAGTTTAATTAGTGATTAATTTTTAAGTAATTATTTTTATAAATATAGAGTGAACAAATGGATTAATGATAGAAAAAAGCACTACAATAAACATACAAAACAAGATATCTTAACAATTTCATCAAATTTGACATAATGAATAGCTAAAAACGGCGGAAATCAAGGTTTTAAATAAAACTATGTATAGTCTACAATTCGCTATAAATTATACTAATGTATGGGTAATGTATTGATTTTTAAATTTGATTAGTTATAAATAATCTCGATGTAAATGGGTTATTAAACTCAATTATTACAAAAAAACAGAAATTTAATGTAGTGGAAGTCTATTTAGCATAACACTAATACATATTTGTTTTTTTAAGGATGCTATTATTTAAATAATGAAAGTCTTATGAGTTGATGTTTTTAAAATGAAGAACTTTATCTCAAAAAAATGGATTTTAAAAATTATTCACTAAACATGGAAAAGATCAAAATTGAACACCATTGGTTTATAATTGCTTTAAAAATGTTAATATTTGTTTAATTATATATACGATTTATTAAACAAGATGTATTTTTACACCTTAATCTATAATCGTTTATGGCAAAAAAAAATACACTCACACAAAACACGCTCGTAAAACTCTACATGAATTATGTTCTTGAGCATGACCATGCTCCAAAATCTGTATACCTATTTGCAACATCTAATGGATTTGAAGAATCTCAATTTTATAAATTCTTTGCGAATTTTGAAGTCTTAGAGCACACCATTTTTAGTTTGTTTTTCACAAACACCATTGAAACGCTAGAGAACAGTAAAGACTATAGTACCTACGATTCAAGAAATCAATTGTTAAGTTTTTACTTTACACTTTTTGAGAATTTTACGGCTAACAGAAGTTATGTGGTATATGCTCTTAATGAAGGCAAAAACAAACTCGAAAACCTCAAAAAACTCAAAGGACTACGATCAAAATTCTTGGATTATATCGATCAGTTGGACATCGAGGTCTTACAAATCAAAAACAAACAGTTAGAACAACTAAAAGATAATGCAATTCAAGAAGCCTACTGGATTCAATTGATGCTAACAATGAAATTCTGGCTAGATGACACCTCTAAATCATTTGAGAAAACCGATATTTTCATTGAAAAATCAATCAATGCAAGTTTTGATATCATAAACATCTCCCCGCTTAAAAGTTTTGTTGATTTTGGCAAATTTTTAATTAAGGAAAAAATTAGTATGAACTAACATGAAGTCAATAGATAGGATTCCTACTTCAAAAATACAACGCGCTAGTAAACTTGTTTCAACGGGTGCGAAAGTGGGTGTTAATTACCTGAAATATTATGGTGAGAAAATCACTAAAACTGAAGCTGAAGCGAAAGAAAATTTAAACAAAAACAACGCCGAAGATATTTATTCGGGATTAAAACAACTCAAAGGCAGTGCCCTAAAAGTCGCCCAAATGTTAAGCATGGAAAAAAATATTTTGCCACAAGCTTACGTTGATAAATTTTCCTTAGCACAGTTTTCTGTTCCTCCATTGTCCTCTCCTTTAGTCATTAAAACATTTAAAAAATACTTTGGAGAACATCCCAATCAAATTTTTGATGAATTTGATGCAGAGTCTGTCAATGCGGCTAGTATAGGACAGGTTCACAAAGCTAAAAAAGACGGTAAACAATTGGCTGTTAAAATACAGTACCCTGGTGTTGCAGACAGCATCAAATCTGATTTGGCGATGGTGAAACCTATTGCCATAAAAATGCTTAATATTAAGGGTAACGATTCTGATAAATATTTTCAGGAAGTTGAAGATAAATTGGTAGAAGAAACCAATTACAAGCTTGAAATAGCGCAAAGCAAGGAAATTGCAAAAGCCTGTGTACATATTCCAAACTTATTATTTCCTGAGTATTATACGGATTACTCATCAGATCGGATCATTACAATGGATTTCATGAAAGGCGAACACCTTTCTGAATTTGCCAAATATAATACTGATAAAGATAAAGCTAACCAACTCGGTCAAGCATTGTGGGATTTTTATATGTTTCAAATTCATACCCTCAGGAAAGTTCATGCCGACCCACATCCTGGCAATTTTTTAATTAATGATGATGCACAATTAATCGCTTTAGATTTTGGCTGTATGAAATCAATTCCAGATGCGTTTTATAGTCCTTATTTTGAGTTGTCAGATAAAAATATTATAGATAATCCAGAGTTGTTTACCAAAAAATTAGTTGAGTTAGAAATTTTAACTCCCACAGATACTCCAGAAGAATTAACATTTTTCACTGACATGTTTCATGAATTACTAAGTGTGTTTACGATGCCATTTCATGAGCCTATTTTTGATTTTTCTAATCCTGAATTTTTCAATAAAATTGGAGACTTAGCTGAACGCTACAGCAAAAACACAGAGCTTAGAAAATTTAATGGTAACAGAGGATCTAAACATTTTATTTATATCAATAGAACTTTTTTTGGACTCTATAATTTGATGTTTGATTTAAATGCATCATCAGTTAAAATTAACCAATTCAACAACTACTAAATGCTACACTTAAGACGCCAAGATTTTGATGATTTAGATCACGTTTACAGAATAAATATGATGAACAGTTGTTCGGGATTCAAATCCGCAAACCTCATTGGAACAAAATCAAACGATGGTACTCCCAATGTAGCAGTTTTTAGCTCAGTAACTCACTTAGGCTCTAACCCCCCTCTTCTTGGGATTGTGTTTAGACCTGTTTCTGATGTCCCAAGAAATACCTACGAAAATATCAAAGAAACTGGACAGTTTACCGTTAATCACATCCACTTAGATATTATTGATCAAGCACACCACACCTCGGCTAAGTATGATAAACGCATCTCAGAATTTGACATTACAAAACTTGAAGAAGAATATAAGAATGATTGGTACGCACCGTTTGTAAAAGATGCCCCAATCCAAATGGCGCTTACGTATTGTGAAGAGTATCAGATTAAAGCCAATAACACCATTCAACTTATTGCCGAAATAAAAGATTTATACATCCAAGACGATATTGTTGAACCTGATGGGTTTGTAAATTTATCAAAGGCAAATATTGTAGCGATCAACGGGCTAGACGGCTATGCTTTGCCCTCACTCAAAAAGCGCATCGAATACCAACGTCCTAAAAAATAAAATTCACTCACGTATTGAAAAAAGAATTTCTACCCAGCAAAATTTGCATCCAGTGCAACAGACCGTTTACATGGCGAAAAAAATGGGAGAAAAACTGGGAATCCGTCAAATATTGTAGTAAAAAATGCAGCAGTCTACGAAAAAAACAAGCTTAGTATGGTTTGGAAACGATTTAAGAATTTCTGACAACTATGTTCTTAATGCAGCTATTGAATCCTCAGATACTGTTATTGGTGTCTATTTTTTAAATCCTGATTATTTCAAGGACACTCGATTTGGTTTCAAAAAAACGGATGTTTTTCGCGTTCAATTTTTGCTAGAAAGTCTGGAAGATCTAAAACTGAATCTGCAGCAATTAAATATTTCATTACTTGTTTTACACGAATCCCCAGAGCATATATTAAATAAGATTATACTAAAGCATGAGGTTTCAACCGTCTACCACCAAAAAGAATGGACATCGGAGGAGCTTTCGGTTTATGACTCCTCGATTAAAACTGTATCTAAAGACGTGAGTTTTAAGTCCTATTATAATCAGTTTTTATACCACCCAGAAGACCTGAGTTTTGAGGCAAAACAAACCCCTAGAGTATTTACACATTTTCGAAAAGCGATTGAAAAGTCTGTAAAAATTCGACCTTTGGTTGCTCCCGATAAAATGCCGGAAACAAATCTTTTAACTGAAACTCCTAAAATACCAACCCTTGAATATCTAGGGTATGAAGTCCCAGAAAAAACACCAGACTCTGCTTTTCCGTTCGAGGGCGGAGAAACCCAAGCCAACCTGCGGTTGGAGTCCTATATTTTTGAACGTAAGGCTATAGCCGTTTATAAAAAAACTAGAAATGGGCTTTTGGGAAAAAATTACAGCTCAAAATTCTCTGCTTGGCTCGCTAACGGAAGTTTATCGCCAAGATTGATATATTGGAACGTAAAAAAATTTGAAACCAATTTTGGATCAAATGAATCCACATATTGGATGATCTTTGAATTAATTTGGCGCGATTATTTTAAATATATTTCATTGAAACATGGGAATTCTATTTTTAAAATTGGGGGTATTTTTGAGAAAGAATACGACTGGAACAGCA
>Ga0209533_1000513_pt1 | contig 37359 bp, 32 predicted proteins | sample COG_04_FD_184748 | JGI IMG/M metagenome (GOLD analysis project Ga0209533, IMG submission 184748) | Pelagic Microbial community sample from North Sea - COGITO 998_met_04 (SPAdes) (version 2) | ecosystem: Environmental > Aquatic > Marine > Neritic zone/Coastal water | place: Helgoland, sampling...
AGTCCCGCCGCAAGTCCCGCCGCAAAAAGTCCCGCCGCAAGTCCCGCAAAAGCCGAAAAAGCCGCAAAAGCCGCAAGTCCCGCCGCAAGTCCCGCCGCAAAAAGTCCCGCCGCAAGTCCCGCAAAAGCCGCACAAACAAACAGCTGACTGAATTGAGAAAACGCATTATGGCACGCCGTAAGATGTAAGGGGCATCAATTCAAAATAAAATCAAAAATTAGATATTAACCAGGTAGAAAACTAAAAAAAAAACAAAATAAAAAAAATATCAATCTTTATTGATGATGTGTGATGTCTGCAACCCACCCCTCTTTCACTTTGTGAACGGAAAGTGCCGCCCCACGTTCTGCTGGCCTCTCGCGCTCGCCATAGTTGGGTTTGTGATTACCGAAATCCTATCGAGCTGCTGCAGACAAGTCAGACTTCGTTGTCGTCACACATCACAGTCCTTCGTCACACACATCCGTGCAGGGCAACACAGCCGGTGTCGTGGTAGTCAGGTGTAAAAATGCGCCTCGAAGTCGCCGCGGCACATCCGAAAAGTGCCGCCACAGGGCGAAGGTACCACACAAGTAGGCATACAACCGAGGGGTGTACAACAAAAAAATTGTCTCGTTGGCAAAGAACTGAGCCGTCTTGATTTCAAATGTCTGGGCCCGACGAAAGACGTCTGGTGCCGGCGGGCGGTCTTGGCGGGTGTCGTGTAGCCGCTTAATCTCCTTGAACCACTGCGAGAACGTGGTGCAATTGTAGCCGATCATCCACTCCTTGATTGTCACAAAAGTGGGATCGTCGCTGATCAGGTGAAGTTGAACCAGAACGTCGTGGCAAAAAATGTTCTTCACGTGCTTGCTCGGAAACCTTATGGTGCCGCTGTCTTGGTTCATGGGGTCGCAACGCACTCCTCGTCCGCGAAGGTGCTCCGAGAGTAGCTCTGTGTATTGCGCCACGGCCAGTTGAAAACGACTTTCGTAGTCGCTGTGGAGCTCCTTGACCTGTTCGACAGCTTCGAGCACAAAGCGTCTGTGGGTTGTTGTCATATTCACAGAATCAAGTAGTAATGTAATAACCCGCACAAAAAACTTTTTGTTTTAATTTTACCATATTATTTTCTTCGGACCGAAAAATTCAGACAATAGATACCCCACTTGGTGTCTAAATCTTTCATATCCAGCCACTTGAAATTTTCGCCAAATCCAACCTGGTACATACTGTGACCAGGAAAAAGTAGGAAAAAGGGGCATAATAACTTGTATAATAAAATCTAAAAAATAATTTAAAAAAAAAATGTCTGTGACTCTGTACCTCGATCCTGACTCGGCGTCCGTGTCCCAACAAATTCAAAACCATGTACTTCGCCAGAGTGGAGGGACTCAGCTTCGCGTGCTGAGAGTGGTGGGGGGGCACGGCACCAGTCTTGAGCCAGGCCGACTGATCACCACGTCAGTCACCAAGGTGGTCGAGCACATGCGACCGCCGCGCTATGTTGAGAGCCGTCTGGACAACAGCCGGGTCGTCCACATCGGCGATCGGCAGGACGAGATCGACCGCGCTCGAGGGTCCCGGTACGACTTGATCATCTTTTTCTTTTACGACGGGAACGTGTTTGACGGGTTACAAAGATTCCTGAAGGACACCCGAGTCGACGTTGTTGTTGGTGCAACCCCAACATCTGAGGTGCTTGGCGAGCTGGTTCCTTTGGCCCACGAAACGTATGAGCAGGTGGTGATCGTGCGCCACGGACAGAAGTCGAAGGTTTGGATGAAACATATGGCATCAGAGAACAAACAAATAGGTTAAGCAAAACCGGTACAATTTGTTAATTTTTTAGTGCATCCACGCTAGTGCCTCTGTGCTGGTGGTGTTTGTGTGGATGTGCTACTTTTACAACTTTGCAACTTCTCCACAGGAGGACACAGGAGGATGCCAGCTGCAGTCTGACCAACAGCAAACGAAATTTGTAATAATTATTTTTTTTTATTAAATTATAAACGATTCAGTCATCGCTCTGAAGCTTCATTGATATGTACACAGACTTGTCGTTGATGCTCACGGCGGAGAGGTTGTTGCTCTTCATGTGAGTGAGAAGTGCCGCCTCTAGTGTTTTCAATTTTTTTCTCAAGTTGGCCGCTTGTTTTCCGATGGCTTTCAGTTCTGTTTTGGTGGTCAGCCACTCCTGACCAACCTCGGTAATTTCTTGGCTACTCATGTTTTATCCGATCCCTTTTAAAAAAAAATTGATTTCACCCCGAACGCGAACTACCCCCCTCCTAACTTGTTTCCTTTAAAATTTGCAGGCACTCTCTGCAAAGTTGAGACTGGAGTGATTTTTTGTTGTGGCAGCCTTCTTCCAGACACTGGTCGTCGTCTGAGTCGTCGTCTGAGTCGTCGTCTGAGTCGTCGTCGTCCTGGTCGTCCTGGTCGTCCTGGTCGTCATTGTCGTCGTCATTGTCGTCATCGTCGTCATCGTCGTCGTCATCGTCCTCTTCTGTCTCGTCGTCGTCCGTATTGTCCGTATTGTCCGTCTCGCCGATAACGTCCGTATCCTCCATCACCCGCATCCAACTGTTGTCGCCCGTGGGTGTGAGAGTTTTCGCCAGCCCCTCGATGGTAGTGGCCACACCTTTTGAAAAGACGTCTTTGTTGTCGACAGGTATAATGTATACTGTAGTTATAAAATTCATGTCTTCTCGAATTGTGTCGTCTTCAGGCACCGTTGCCGTTTCGGAAACGTAGCCGTTGACAGTTTGGCCGTTGTTCTGCTGCGTGATTTTTTTCCCCTTCACAATTTTTCTCTGGTCGGCGTCGGTCAGCTCAAATTCCAAAAACGGACGGTCGTCGAGCACTTGGTACTGCCTTGGATAGTTCGAACCGTAGTCCCACAGTATTTCTTCACCCCTTTTAATGTTTTTCAGCGCCGTGCATGTCATTCGGATGTGCACCTTATTGTTGTTGTTTGCTTTAAAGTAGGGGGTGTCGTTCATGATTACATTTTGCATAGACCGCTTCGATCCCTCGTTCATAAATCCGGCCGGAAAATCGTACGGATCGACGATGTGGCTGCAAAAATATTTTTTTCCGTCGCGTCGTTGGTCTGGGAATGTGTAATAGTTTGTTTCCAGCACGTAATCGGGATGCAGGTGTCGCAGCCCATTCAACTTGTCTTCGTGCGACTCATTGTCGTCGTCGATCACAGTTACCACGTGATGTGTGAAGACCCCGAAGTCGCATTTCATGGGGTGGGATTGGGGGTTGAGCTTTAACTTTAGCGGATCGAACGCTCGTGTGCTTCCATTGAATAGTATGTCGCCGACCTTTATGTCTTGCTCCGCAAACAATCCATACCCCTTTTCTCCGGATGGTTGCACACTGTACATTCTCTTCCGAAATTGAAATGATTTTGTATCGGTTCGTTTCAGGAGCCATTCCCGCCAACCCTGCTTGCCGGGCAATAAGGGTTTGACAACGTCACCGCCAAATAATAAGTCAAACAAGTCCCTGAATTCAGAGTCATTTAGATCAATATTGTCAAGTACGACGTCGTCTAATTTATCTTTGTTGTAACCAAGCAGCCAGTCATTGTCACTGCCACTGTTGTCGTCACTGTTGTTGCCCTCGCCCTCAACCTGCTCTGACGGTGGTACAACCAAAGTCGGTTGTATTCGCTGTTTCTTGCTAGGAGGTTGAATGCCTAGTTCTTTCTGAAGTCCAAGATTTAGTGGTCCAAGATAAGATAGTTGTGCTCGTCGTTTCTTCGATGTTGTAGATTGCTGGATAGCGGTTTCATCACCAGGCTTCTTTTTTTTCATTCTTTTTATGTTTTCCGCTTGAATTTCAAACATCGGCTAAAAAAAATGGAATACTTTTTCTTTTTCTTTTTTTCTTTACTTTTGCGATAAGAAAAGAAAAAAAGAATTTAGAGAATGGTGGCAATTTGCACGTGCCACGCGAACAGATGATGCCACGTAAATATTTTACTGGGAGTAGTAAAATTAAAGAAAAAAAAACGTTTGATGAAGATTTTACAGTACAATGTCTTTGGGGTGCCGTTCGCCAGTCTAACCATCGCCGAGCGGCACCGAGAGATCTGCCGGCAGTTGCAGCTCAAAATGGACGACTTGGACATCATCGTGCTGTGCGAGGTGTTTACCCCACACTCGAGAGACCTCTTCACTCGGTTTTTTAAGAAGCGTCGCTGGCACAGCCAGCGCAGCCCGGCTTCAGGAAGCCCGTTCGCGCTGTCTGGTGGCCTGCTCGTCGCGTCTAAGCACCCGTTCGTGGTTCGCTCCTCCGGTGCTCGATCCCACCACGAGACGTTCACCGCCTGCTCTTTTGTCGACTGCTTGGCCTACAAGGGGTTTTTGGATGTCAAAATTGACTACCGGTCGACCGAATCACCGACCGCCACGAGCACAAGCATCCACGTGATTGCCACCCACATGCAGGACTCGGAGTGGGACAAGAGCGGCGTGGTCCGCAAGCGGCAGATCGACGCAATCGCTGGTGCCATTGACCGCAGCAGCGCAGAACCAACGATCATCATTGGCGACTTTAACATCGTACCACGACCAAGCAAGACGAAAGTGTTTCGTCGTGCGAGGCTAAAATTGGGGCCTTTCTACACCGTTCCGACGAACCAGCGGGGCGAACCGACCAGCACGCACACCGATGGAACGCTAGACTACTGCTTTTACCGGAACGTCCGAGCGATCAAGTGTGTCGCCACGCCGATGTTTGACGACAGCCGTAAAAAGCCACTGTCGGACCACAAGGCGGTCGAGACCACCTTTCACTTTGTAAAATAAAAAAAAGATAATGCTGTTCAAGCTATCGCTTGTTTTTTTTAATTTTCCGACCGTCGCCGCCGCGTTCTCCCTTTCTGCCGCCCTCTGTTTTCTCTTCGTCGGCGTGCTGCCTCTTTTTGCTGCTATTCCGTCCACCGAGGTCGCGCTGGATGTCGTCGAGGTCGCGCGTCCAAAACTGCTCCGGACTCGTCACTTGCAACACCTGGTGCTCCTGCAGAAAGTCATCGTACTGCTTTTGCAGGGCTCGCTTTCGGTCCTCGGTCAAGTTCCACATTGGCATGCGCAGCAGCCGTTCTTGGGCCCCAGGCGCAAATGAGTGCCGCTCAAACTCGGCCACCAGCTCCGACCTTCCCTTACCGACAAACGAAAAGTCACCCGACACAACGAGTTCGATGAACCGCACTTGTTCCCGTAAGGAAGAGCATCTGTCGTCGAGCGAGGAGAGCAGGTGGTCTTTGCGGCGGGCGTAGAACTCGAGCCGCACATCGAAAAACTCCGACAAAATGTCCAGCTCGCTGGTGTACTTGCGCAGTCCTCCGTTTGCCCCAAAGGCGTGCATGTTGCCGATGTCCAGCGTGGATGTCAGCCGAAACACGCGTTCGAGGTTTTCGTCGCTGCCGCTGCGCAGCTGGCCCGCGAACTCCGGCGACAAATGCACTTGAAAGTCAACCGCCGTGTCGGTGTAGTTTGACTCAAACGATACCATTTCCCCCCTTTTAAAGAACTTGTTGCCGTCGGTGACGGCATTCTCAAGAAAGGTCTTGTATTTGTTCGTCCACGTGCCGACGGGCAGCTCCACAATGCGGAGCGTCGTTTCCGAGACCCACATCCACACACCCCGCACGAGGAACTTGCCGGTGCTCTTACCGCCTGCACCCGGCTCGACCGGCTCGACGGTGCCGGTGAACCCCCGAAACCACGGAATCAGGCCCTCAACCTTCGACCCCGCGAGCATGCTGCGGAGCCGGTCAACAAGATCCAGCGGGTTGTACGATGGCACAGACGTCGAAAAGCCGGTGCCGATGCCGATGGCACCGTTGACCAGCAGCATCGGGAGCACCGGGACGTAAAACGCCGGTTCGATCGACTGCCCGTCGTCCTCGAGGTGTTGGTAGAGCGCTGCGTCCGCCGGGTGAAACAGCTTGCTCGTCAACCCCGACAGCTGCGTGAACACGTACCTCGGGCTGGCGGAGTCCTTGCCTCCGGCGAGCCTCGTGCCAAACTGCCCGTTCGGGCACAGCAGGTTGATGTTGTTGCTTCCGACGTAGTCCTGGGCCATGTTGACGATCGCACCGTTGAGGGACATTTCTCCGTGGTGGTACGCAGCATGTTCACTGACGTAGCCGGCGAGCTGGGCGACCTTGACTTCGCTTCGAAGGTTGCGCTTGAGGCAGGCAAAGAGAATTTTGCGTTGGGACGGCTTCAACCCGTCGATCACGTGAGGAATGCCGCGCAGATTGCTCTGGACCGCCATGACCACGTACTCCTTGTTTACAAAATTTGCGTAGGTCATTTCTTCCACGTCGAAATCAACGTGGGTCCTAGGGTCGTGGGCCGCGATCCAGTTCTTGCGGTCGGCGACCCGTTTCTTGCTAAAACACATGTCGATCAGGTCGTTCGGGTCGTTCGGGTCGACCGAGACCGACGAGGGTGGAGCAGCGAGCGCCTCGAAACGAATGCGGTGACGACTTAAGTTCGAAAAGTACTCCTTGGCCTCTTTGGCATTAGAAGTGCCCAACCCTTTATAGTACTTAATTCTCCACCCCCCCGCGTGATCGCTCCTCCACTGGTCGAACTCCGGGGTGGTGTAAAACACCCGTGGCGAACCGCCGCCGAGCGGGGTGCACTTGACAATCGGAGTGATAAAAAACTGCAGAAATCCCGGCAGGGCCAGCAGTGACGGCCAGAAGTGGTGCAGAAAGTTGACGATAAGGCCCTTGATGTGGCTACCATCATGGTCTTGGTCAGTCATGATCATCACGTGGCCGTACCGCAGATCCTTGACGGCGTCATACGTTCGGCCGACCTGCAACCCCAGAATTTTGATGATATTTTGCACCTCGGCGTTGTTTATCACCGCAGTGTTGCTGGCGTCACGCACGTTCAGCAGCTTGCCCTTTAGCGGAAACACGCCGTACCGGTCTCGCCCGATCACGGACAAGCCGCTGATGGCCAGTGTCTTAGCGGAGTCGCCCTCGGTGAGGATCAGCGTGCACTCGGCGGAGCGCCGACCTCCGGCCCAGTTTGCGTCGTCCAACTTGGGCACCGTTAGTCGGGTCTTCTTCCGACCACCAGTCTTGCGCTGCAGCTGGCGCTGCGACTTGGCTCGAGCGAAGAACGCCACCTCCTCCACGACCCCCGACTGCTTGGCCAACCGCCTCAGAAATACATCGCTTAACGTCGGGCGGTACTGGGCGGGTCCAAAGTCCTTGCTGCGCGTCGTGAGTGTCTCCTTGGTCTGGGACTCGAAGCTGGGGTTGACAATCAGCGCGTTGACAAACACAAACATCGACCGCACCACCATGAACGGCTTGACGGGCAAATCCTTCAGCAGTCGGTGCCGCACCAACTGCTTGGCGACGGTGTCCCCGACGTACTTCACGTGCTCCCCTCCTTTCGTAGTGCAAACGCCATTGCAAAACGACACCTGCTGCGGCTGCTGGTCTGGGGAGTGGGTGACAGCGATCTCCCACCGCTCGTTGACGACCTCGTGGACCAGTTTGCTGCTGGTGTACAGCCCGCAGTATTGTTTGAAGTTCTGCACAGGAAGCCGGTCCCCGTTGAGGTATACCCGAACATCCGCCGCCGTTGTCCCGGCTAGGTCGTAGACCCGCTTCTCCAGCAGCGATCGAACGTCAGGTGTAAACCCAGTCAACCCAAACTTGGTGAAATCCGGCCAAAAGGAGACCCGGGTAAAATCCTTGTGCTTCCCGGCGCCGGTGATGCAAGGGGTGCTCATGTTCGACATGTGGTCGGTCCAAGTCTGAGCGTACTTCTTGCCGGACCGGGTGTCCACGGTGACCAACTCGAACTTGGTGGAGAAGATGTTGGTCAGCTTTGCTCCGTACCCGTTGCGGCCTCCCACTATGCGCTCCTCCTCGTCGTCGTAGTTGTCGCCGGACAGCAACTCTCCAAACACCATCTGAGGCACGTATACCCCGTGCTGCGCATGCATCTCCACCGGAATTCCAGCCCCGTCGTTTTCAACAACGACGTGGTCCTCCGCGATGGTGACCTTGATGTATCGCATGGACGCGTCGCGGCGCTTGTTGTCGGCGGCATTGACCAGAATCTCATCGACGATCTTCTGCAGGCCCGGCACGAACGTCACCGACCGATGTTCCATGCGCCGCTTCTCCGAACAAAAAGTCCACAACGCCTCTGTCCGTGCCTCGCAAGACCCAATGTACGTGTCCGGCCGCTGCTGAATGTGTTCGAGGTGGCTCTGCTTACGGTAGCGCCGCGAAACGGTGTCGTTCCGACTGCCTCCGCCACTAATCTCGCTGCCCCCCTCTGCTTCTCCTGTCACAATGTGTGACATTTCGATATTTTTGTTTTGATATTTTTTTTCCTGGTTTATTTAAATATACAAATTTATAACTATTTTTAATGTGAAAAAAGTTGTAAAAAGTTATATATCTTTGCTCAATGGGTAAAGAAAAATAAAAAGAGAAGGCGTCTGTCAACTCATGGTCATTATTAGTGACTCCGATGCAATCTAAACATTGTCGGGTTTACGGACAAGTTTGCCATTCGAATCCAGATATGGAGACGGTGGAAGACTTGGAAGCCGAATTCATGAATTCCGTCGGTTTTTTTTTGCTTTTTTTTGTCCATCTTTTTTGGATTTGTTACACTCAGTTCTTCAAATTTAACATTTTGTTTGCCATGCACAAAAACCCCACCAAGGATTGTCGTTTTGCCTTTGCCAACAAAAATAATGTGGCTCTGTGGTAAAAAAATGGTAAAGTGAATCAAGCATTATTTTCTTTTGTTTACAAGAAAAGAGAAACCAAAACACACAAAAACATAACTTGTTTTCTTGTTTTTCAACCAAACACTACTAACACTAACACTAACCAAACAAACAGTAGGAAGTAGGAATGGCGTCATCAGGAGATTTTCGCGGCATTCCCCGACGCGCCCGCACATTTTATGCACTCGACTTCGTCTCCTCAAGTATCACCAAAAGCACCGCCCACACTTTTGCACCCGTTGTATACCACACAACAAATTTACCGTGGCCGTTTTCAATCAATGCGAACAATCGCATTGTCATAAGCGGTGTACAAGGGATCGAAATGCCAGATTCTCTCGCCGTCAAACTTGGTTTTGACATGATACAGTCGGAAATGCAATACGACAGCAACTTGACCCATTATGGCAAATGGACACCGCACCCCTCTCATGGGGGTGCCTTCCGACGCGCAATAAGAAAAGCAAATTATGTGGGAACTAATCAACGCCTGTACGATATAGATTCAACAATTTACGCACCCACCGCCACATTTAACTCCTCTAACACATACATTACTGGGCACACAGCTAATAAGGATATGGTCGGCGACAATGCAGTACATTTTCTCGACATCACAAACCAACCAGCAGTCATCGCACCAGTTTATCGAGTAGTATGTGGAAGCAGCTTTGACAAAACGTTTGGTCCAGCTGACCCGTTGTTCATCGACAACACGACCGATTTTACTACTTTCATTGGCCAAACAGCGACGTTGTACATCGATGGCGTGCAGCAAACGGGTACTCCAGACTTTCAAGATGTGTTTCGGGATCTGGATCTGTCGTTCTCCAGTTTTTTCAACACAACTCTTGCAAATATGAACTTCCAAAGATGTGATATGTCCTACGTCCAATTTGCCCAAACCGACCTCAGCGGTGCAGATTTTAGGGGTGCAATTTTTAACGACGTCTATCCTTTCCACGTTCCGCGGAATCACCTAGGCAAGAGAATTTTTAATGATTTGACAAGGGACCCAGGAAAATGGGTTGGGTCGGGGGTGGATAGAGGCGTGTTTGCTACGGGGGTTCATGGTTTAGACAATACAAGTTTGACGTGGGATGGATATCATAATAACGGTGATTTTTTGCCATGGGTTTTTGGTAACTCTCAAGATTGGAGCCTCACGCGCACCTATTTGGATAGTTATCACCTCCTGGACGTTGACCCGTTCTTTGAACGTGCAACGCAAAGATTGCAAAATACCAAGATTGACGATACAGCGCACAATAGAAAGTTGTTCTCTTCAGTGGTACCTCTGTATAGTTATTTAGATATACCGAACGATACAGCACGATACAGATTTCAGACCGCCACTAGAATATATGATACGGATGCTCCAACCTACAACGGGTATACAGACGTTTTTCCTGCTAAAACATCGCAGCACGACCAGATTGACTGGGTTTCCGTTGCGGACACCATAACGATCAACTTTTCCGGAGCAATCACCTACGACAACCGACATCTTTGGCTAGACCCGTTGCTCGACTCACGTGGCATAGGAGCCCACTCACTTCAACTAGGCAAGTCGGTAAAGTATCGGAGGATGGACCAAGGCTCTATATATGACAACCCAGTACTGACCACTGTCGCGACCGACATAACTTCATATATGAAGACCCAGTACCCCGGGTTGCAGCACGTGGTCATCGGAAGCGGGGTCACCAGCATTGGTTCTCGTGCTTTCGAGGAATGCAGATACTTGGAGTCCATCACCATACCCAGCACCGTCGGGAGCATTGGCAACGACGCGTTTCGCAAGTGCAAAAGTCTGACATCCGTCACCATACCCGACGGCGTGGCGAGCATTCCGCAGCGAGCATTTTACCAGTGCAGCAGTTTGGTGTCCGTCGTGATCCCAGACAGTGTCACCATCATTGAAAAGTGCGCTTTTTTGAATTGTTACGAACTGACGTCTGTCACAATACCGGACAGTGTCACGACCATTCGAAACGCCGCTTTTGAACGGTGCTACAATTTGCAATCTGTTACTTTTGGAAACGGCATCCAAAGCATTGGCGACAGCGATTCCGGTGACAGAAACGATTGGGATCCTCGGGGTGTCTTTAGGGATTGCAATTCGTTGACATCCATTGCCGTGCCGAGCGGTGTCGTGAGTATTGCTGACGGCACTTTTCAGGGTTGCGAATTTTTGGCGTCCGTTGACCTCCCGAGCAGTGTCACGAGAATCGGTGAAAGCGCTTTCAAGGATTGCCGCGAGTTGACATCGATTGACCTGTCCGGTATCACGAGCATCGGTGACGAAGCTTTTTTATTGTGCGGTCCTTTGCAAACTACTGACCTGTCCAGCGTCACGAGCATGGGATTTAAACCCTTTTGGAAGTCTAGTATAAAAGCGATTACGTTGCATGGTGGTTTCACAGAATTTGATTTTTCCGAGTGTGGATTGACAAGTGTCGACATACCAAACGGCATCACCAGCCTTCCCGACGGATGCTTTTCAGGATGCACAGCTCTGCACGCCGTGACCATGGCAAACAGTGTCACGAGCATTGGTGAAGAAGCTTTCTCGGGGTGCTCGGCTTTGACCTCTGTTGACCTATCGCAAAGCCTCACGGTAATTGGCGTCAGGGCTTTCCAACAGTGCGCGTTGACTTCTATCGTCATACCAAGCAGCGTCATGGAAATTGAAGCATATGCTTTCTCTACTTGCAGCTTGCTTGATTCGCTGGTTTTTGCATCAACTGATCCGTGGGTTGAAGGAACGGGCCTTATTATAGGTATATATGCTTTCTATGCTTGCTACAAATTGAGAGTCATCGATTTTCCGGATTCGATCCAACACATTAAGCCTTATGCTTTTTATTTTACATATTTGAGTACTTTTTATCAAAATTGGGATAACCCGGTAGGAAACAAAAGGTATGTCAGATTTGGACGTAATACAAATTTATGGAGTAATGCTTTTAGAGGGCAATTGCCACTGATATTGGGGGATATTACAATCCATGGAACATATAACAGTTCACGGGGATATTACAACGACGTGACGAAGCCGACAATTACGTTGACTGGAAACACTGTAATTGTTTATGTCAATGACAGTTACGACGAACCGGGAGTCTCGGCCAAAGACGACAAGGATGGCAACATCACACATCGTATAACGACGACTTCTACTGTTAACACGTCTCAAATTGGAGACCACACAATTTCGTACAATGTGACTGACGCTGCTGGAAACATCGCCGACACGGTGTATCGTACAGTCACAGTCGTCCCTCCTCCCGCAAACGATTCGGCAAACTTTTCACTTTCGCTGCTTGGGCAAAGTCCATACCTACCCTACGACTTTTCAATCGGCAGCAAGATAAATTATACCTTCCTACATGCTGCCCACGTCGATTGGGGGGTCACGGTCAACGACAACCGATACCAAGTAAACGCCCCCCCGATCGTCATTTCTATTGATGACACCGTCGACACGTCCACTGTTGGTATGTACCCGACTGTGTACACCGCAAGCGACGGTGCTGGAAACACGAGCACAGCGACTCGCTGGACCCAAGTACGTGCATCGATGGAATACATGGTGAAGATTGACGGACCGGATTCAAAAGTGATGACTTTCAAGTGGAGCATAAACACTGCGTTCCCGGGTTACTTTGCTTATGCATCAACAGAGGATGGTGGCATTGCAAGATATCCCAACCCCAAGGAAACAATGTTATCAAATGACAGGCCTACGAAAGGCCTGTATGACGTGTCCGCGCTCATCGATCCTGGGCGTCCGTGTAGGTTGTGGGCCCACGATGGAACGAGGAACGATTGGGCCACGACGGACCTGAGCACCGAGGAGAGCGAGGTGAGTGATACTTTCAGGCCGGGCAAGGATATATTTGCGGGTCTTGATCTGTCGATGTCGTATAGTGTGGGGGTTCCAATAGAAGACTATACATCCCCCGATTTCTACGGGGCCACAATGACGGGAATGAATTTCAGCGGTTGCAATATGATCGGTGCGACATTTTTGGAGTCCACATTTATCGATGCCGATTTGACCGATTGCAATTTGACCGGTGCCGATTTTTCGGGTGCCAACATTGCTGGTTGCGATTTTACCGGTGCTACGTTGGTCGACGTGGTCGGGTTGAACACTTTGCCAAACAACAGCATTGTCGGGGCCGTGTTCGACGCGACGCTGAGAAACAAAGCCCTGTTCACTGCGGCGCAGCAGGCCTTGCTCTTCAGCTCGGCAGCGGCACCGTCGGTGCTTCGTCAAGACAAACTGGAGGCCACTCTGGTGGTGGTGGACGGCAGAGCTTCGAAAACGGATGCCAAGACGGTCGCCGCCCGAACCGCCCTAAAGGACGACATTCAGGCCGCCAGCCCCGGCCAGAAGAAGGTGAAACGAAGAGCGGCCATCAGGGCGATGTTCCGGAACAACGCTGGTCTGAAAAAAATCCCAGTGACTCGCGAGGAGTTGGGGTTGAGTCAGAAACTGAAACATGCTAACGTTGTGGTTTTCAAACCCAACGAAATCATTGACATTGCCGCCGTTAACGGCGCGGACGAATCGTTTTACTGCGCGCTGGAGAACAACGAGCAGGTCACGTTGTCCAAGGAAGGCAAGCAGTTTGTAGTAAGACGGCAGGACTCCGGTGGTGTCGAGCGCTACCGCATTATAACTTCATCGGCGTTGACGTTTACCAAGGGCGGAGCTCCCTACACCCCGGGTCCGTTCGATTTGAAAGAGGACGACGTGTTCAGTACCACGTTTGACACCGAGACGCACGACTTCTTCATTGGGTCCGTCGGCGACGGCAGCGGCGACGGCAGCAGCGGCGGCTCTTCCGGCGGCGCGTCCGGCGACCCCTTTTTGGTGACGTTGTTGTAGGTTGAAGGAGTTCCTATAAGAGTTGTTGTGTCCAAGTAAAACAGATGCCGCTTTCGCTGTTGAACTAGACTCTCCTAAGGGGGGGTTGTTAAAATAAAATAGTATATCTACAGTACAATTAATACACATACATACGGTACCTGAGCAAAAAACATACCATCCTTATTTTATTCGGTGCGATCCCGATATTTTTCAGGTCCCTGTGTGTGGAAAAACTTTATTTTTTTTTCGAATTTAACCAGGAGGTGTGTTTTTTTTACCAGGAGAAATTTAAAGAACAACAGTGAGAAATAGAAATGACAACGATATTGAAAATTTCAATGATGACGGAAATGACAGCAACAACGTCGGAGTATGTTGAAAAGTCTCGAAACACAAAAGGGTTGAGCCAGCAGTTGTTATTATCGACAGTAAAAACATCACCGACATACGAAGGTGGACCAAAATACGAAAGTGGGTACGCGAAGGTGTGGTTTCGACAACTCGGGGATCAAGATGTCGTGGTGAAGCAAGTCAGCGATCAAAGTTTATATTTGATGGAAAAGAATATGTTAAAAGCGATGGGGAAGGTAGACAACGTCGTGCAAATGCTGTACAGCGAAGACAGCAACCTGTTGTTGGTTTTTCCGTTCAAGGGGCCGGATTTGTTTGAAAAGTTTGTGAATTCCAAGGAATATGTCAAGGAAGAGGAAGTGAAGAGGGTGGTGCGTCAGATAGTGATGATTTTGCGCGACTTAAAGGTGTTGGGGTTTAAGCATGGTGACGTCAAGCCCGAAAACTTTTTGATCGATGAAAATGGGAGTGTCACGTTGATTGACGTAGCGTTTGGTAGTGAATTGAAAAATGTGACGGCGGAACATGGCACGCGGAGCTACATGGCTCCAGAAGTGAACAAAGTCGGTCATCGAGTGGAATCGGACGTGTGGTCGCTGGGAGTTTTGATGTTCGTGTTGCTGTTTAAATGTTTCCCGGATCCAGATAGGATCACCGACACAACATATTTACCTGAAATATACCTCGACCATCCCAGGGAACCGGTGTCGTCGTTGGTCGAAACATTGATCGTCAGCATGCTGCAAGTGGTGCCAGAAAAAAGACCCACGTTTGCCGAAGTGCTGGCGGACGATTGGTTTCGCTCCGACACTCCAAGAATGTCACCAAAACAAGTGTGCAAGTGCATCGGCAAACGCAAGAGAGGGAAGATCGACAGCAAGATCGACAGCAAGAAGTTCAACCCGGTGTTGTAGAATGTTTTTCAAAAAAAAAAGTTGTTGTGTGAAAAGTTAAAAAAGTTTATTTTATTGTCGTCTCACCGTTGTCGATCCATGCAACAGCGTGGCACGCAGAAGAAAGAAGATTATGGGGAGAACTCGAAAAAAGCATTCGACTACAATTCGTTCGCATTCAGCTCCGCCCTTATTCGGGAAGCGACACGCCCTATCTGCTGTTGCCTAGCCCCGAGCCGAGACTCCAAAAACGTGCAATTCATTCAGAAGTGGCTATACGCAAGGGCGCCGTCGCTGGTAGACAACGAGCGAGAGCTGGTGATCGTGCGATACACGCAGTGCATTTTTAGAATTCGTAGAAAGCTGCTGAGCGCCGGGCGGCTGCACGCCGGCACGACACTGTTCACGGGAATCGCTTCAATACTAGTGACAAGTTTTATTTCGATCAACAACATCAACACCACCAGCCCCGATCACACGTCCGCGGGGCTCTGGTGGGCGTCTTGGTCGCTGTCGCTCACCATTTCGATTGTCAATAGCTGCTCGGCGTTCTTCAAGTGGGAAAGAAAGTATTTAATGTTTTTTAACATCTACAATACGCTTGAGCGTGAAATTTGGTGCTTTCTCGAGGGTGTCTCACCGTACTGCACTTACGACGAGAACGGCAACGTAGTGCCGTCGACACACAAGGATCACGTCCGGCACTTTCTGTCCAAACTGGAAAGCTTGAACAAAAAGTTAAACGACTCGCTGCTGGACATCGAAGAAGAGAACCAAAAAGAGTCGGCAACCAGCAGCACACCCAGAAAACACAACCCCTCGATCGTTTTGTCCCCGTTGAAACAGCAGTTCATCAGCGGCAGCCTGTACGAAGATCATCCACCCGCCGCCATCCCACAGGAGGTGGAGCTTACGGAAATAACACGGGAGCATAAGCAACGCACAATAAGCAATGCGGAGGGCAAGATCATCGACGCCATATGATACCCTCAAAATAAAAAATAAATTAATTCAAGTGTTTTCACAAGTGTTTTCTACTTTTTCTTGCTCTTTGGGGTCTACCATCGTGCCGGCAAAGATCATCGACTCGAGGTATCGTGTTCTATTTTCGAGGTCGCGATCGAAGTCGACCTTGCTTTCTCTCAAATTGTCTTCTAACGTTTTGATTCGGTTAATCATGTGCGACATCACTTGGACCACTTCTGCAAACGAACGAACAATGTCCTCATGGCATTCTAACATTGTCTCGTTCACTTGGCCCGTCATCGGGGGTGCCGTCTTCGCAAACTCCGGCAAACGCGCAACCGGTCTTCTTCTCTTCTTGGGGCGGGGACTTGTGGTGTTTTTCCGGTGACTTCGAGGTATTTTTCTCTTGGAAAAGACCTCAAAGGACGAGGAAAACTCACTGATTGGCTCTGTGACCAACAATTGCTCCTCCAAACGAACGATAAATTTAGTTACTGCTCCGTCGAAGCAGCGATAGGAACGGGAAACTTGGTTAATTCTAAACTCGACGGTGACTCGGTCGCCGTCACGGCTAAAAGTCGGGTCACCGGATCGTGTACCGACGGGTTGAAAAGGTACCTCCGCTTTCTTTTTTTCCACTCCGTCGGTTGCGTAGGTGACAAGCTGCACGTTCTTCAAGTTGTACGTAGTTGGTACACACCACGTGACCCGCAGTCGGTTGTTAATTCCGTACTCGTCCTTGTAGAAGTTATGTATTGGGACATAGCTTTCGGCATTTAAGTTCTCCAAAAATGGGTTGAACACTGATACTTGGTCTTCTTTGACAATTGAAAACACCATTTTTTTTTTTGGAGTGTCTAGCTGGGGTGTGCCGTGTTTTCCTGGTTTTTTGAAAATAAATAAATACAAGAAAATTGGGGGGTCCACTGTCCAATTATTTGGTTTCACAGCAACATGTTGATAATTTTTTGGTGCGTGTTGTGTACGACGCCACGGAGTGCTTGGGAGTCGTGTGCCTCATCATTTAAGTGTGCGAGGCACTTTTCGAGTACACGCTCGATCCGCCGTTTAAGACGCTCAGCATCGCGTTCCATTGTATGAACGCGGTCCTGCAACCCTGTCAACATGTCCCGCAAGACCAAGGTCTCTTGTCCCTTGCTCAGCACCATCTGATGCAGAATGTTGTTCTCGACCTCATAGATATGAACCTTGGTGTCTTGTAACGACCGCGCAATTCTTTCACCGTCGTTGCCTCTTACGACTCGAACTGTGTCAAAGCGTACCGCCCACGCGTTTTCGGTACACCCCCCCTGATGCACTACCACGTCACGGGGCTGGCCATCCACTATTAACCTCAGTCGCTGGGTCGACACCGGAAGTAAGTATTGGACGTCATTGGAAAGCATTGCGTCAAAACCGTTAAGCTGCATCTTTACCCTGACGTCCGTTCCGATGTTGCAAGACATCATGAGTGTGCATCGCTGCATTGGCTTGTTACTTGTTTTCTTTTTTTGTGAAGGGGGCAACATTATTGTGGGGCTTTGACAGGTCTGATTTGATCAAAAAAAGGCGAGAAAAACCAGGAAAAGTAAAATTTTAGGTGAAAGTACAAACCAGGATCAACAAACTGGCAAAGGTCAAATTTTTAGTCAAATTTCAAATGAGCTCGATTGTAAGCACGACCAGCGAGGTTGCTTCGTTCGCAGATTTCGTCAATTTTGAAAAGGCGTTATGTCCAAAAGAGTTGGAGGCAAACCGGCGACTGAGCAAACCGTTGGTCTTTGTCACGGCCACCGAGTGCTTGGAAAAATGGAAAAAATGCTTTTCTCGCGCGACACAGATGAGCATTCTTGAGGGGAAAAAAGACGTTTTTGCACCGCTGCTGTGTGGGGATTTGCGGCGTATGGTGGCGAAGTTGCTGAGTAAGAAAGTTGATCGAGTCACAGAACCAGAGGATCCTTTGGACGACGACGAAAGCACTCACTGGGAAATCGACCTGACCAGCCACAGCAGCGACGTTGTGCGGCGGGTCACTGTGACACCCGGCGGCCTTGACGTCCTTAACAGCCGCCACGAGTGTACGCTCACTGTGGGGACGACGATAAAACGCGCCAGCGACGCCGTCACTCGTATCCGTTTGATTCCCCGCACCAACGGGTCGTTGCCGTTCGACATTCCGTTGAAATATATGAAGTCCAAGACGTATGACAATTCTATCCGCATCAGCAATCTGCCCAACGGGCACGCGGCCATTGACAAGAACATCACGAAAGTGTGGTGCGGCACATGCCAGAAGTTGGTCCCATTCGACGGAGTAAATCCGGGCAAACTGCGCAACGTCGGAAAGACCGTGGCTCAGCAGAATCAGCTGGCGAGGCACAACCGAAACAACTTTAACGAGGTCCTTCGCATCATCAGATCCTATGGCACCGAATTTCAAGCGCGCCTCAGTGCCGTTCCAGTGACCACCGGCGCCGGCGCCGCGACCACTACGACCACCCTGTTTGAACGTTGGTGTTTACGGTACGGTGCGACTAACGCGAAACATCTGTTTAAAATTCTGGAGGACAAGGCGCAGAGTACGGTCAACGAAAACAGCGCCACAGTAATGTATGTTTTGCTGTCGGAACTGCCGGTATCCGTGGTGGCCACTGCTGCGGTAGCGACAGCATCAACGGCGGGTGCGAGATTTGTGTCAAAGTTGTGCAAGTGTCAAGATTGTCGCAACTGCCTCTGGGACGTGGCAGACGCCTTTCTTGGACACTTTTACGGTAACATTTGGGCGAGCATGCTTAATATGATTTCGCTAAACTTAAAGTTTTTAGCGACTGTCAAGTACATCACATCCAAGTGTTGCCTTGACGAGAGCGACAACCGCCGTTGGCAGGGGTTGACTCAAAATGGACGTCAGTTTAGTTTCGACCACGCGCGATCCGACGTTCAACACAAGCGTGATCGATATAAGATTTGGAATTCGGTGCACGCGATCGGTGTTCTTACACGACAAGTCACCTGCAAAAGTTACGGCACGTTTGAGAGCAGACCGGGACGAGTGGTATGGCGCAATCATTCGAGAGGCTTCTACTTTCTATGCTGCCACGCACTTGCTGCCGAATGCTACGCACGGGTGCGCGAGCGGTGCGTGGCGCCCTCGTCGTCCATCGCAGACGTTGTGGCGTCGGCAAGAACCACTTTGCGAAAGATTTGGCATCCAAGTGACCCGATCACGAGCGACGAGCAAGAGGAATGGGTGAACCACTACGTCGGCTTCGATCAGTACCTGCCCACTCTGGTGCGGCTGCTCGATATGACCGAAACAGACCCCCTGTTTTGCGTATCGATCCCCTCTGGCGGCCAAAACGTAAGTCTAAAGGCTTTCGTGGCGCCTCCGTCGAAACATCGGGGAGGAGGAGGTTTCGCCCTGAACGTTGCGCTGCGTCGCCTTTTGGTTCAAGTGTCGTGCACGGTTGCGGTCGATTACCAAATCGAGTTTGTGGTCCCAATGCAGTTTTTGCGCGTGGGTGAGATTGGGCTGGCCACTCTCGTCGAGAGGGACTACGGTCAAGCGTGGCAGGCCATCTTTGCTCAAGTCCAACGGCCATGGCAGCACTTTGTGAGTCTTCTGAACAATCATCTGAACTCCAGCGGCGGGGCGGCGTTTGGTGCAGTTTCGTGTGTTCTGATGCACGGCAAGTCCAATCTTTTGCAGCGTCAAGTCGTGGAGGAACTGTGCGTCGAGGGGTTGGTGCACTCACTGACTGCTATTCTGTGGTTCTACGTCGGAGACCGGGTTCGGGAGCACTGCACCGACTTGCACAGCGACGAACAACGTGTCGAAGCTCTTCGATGTATTGTCTACGAATTTGTGCTGGAGGAAAGCGGGGGCGGTGACCGTGACACTTGTGACTGCGAGACGACATGCGATCGGTGGGAGCGGGACACTCCGTGCGAAAGCTGTTTGATTAGAGCACTCCGACGCATTGTGAAAGTCCTGCCTACCCTGTCGGAATTCGTGACGGTGTTGGAAAGAAAAATACGGACGCCAAACGTGGCCATGCACACCATTCCTCAGTTTGCCCGCTGCGAAGTCGTGCCGAAGAGCGGGAAAAAACAGAAAAAGAGAAAGCTGACGTCGGCGAGCTCGTCAAACCGTCACATGGTCACGGGCAGCGAAAAAAGGTCTAAAGTTTGAGGAATTGAAAGGAAGTAAAGTATTATTTGTTTATTTTTTTTATTTGTGTAGCTTGCGCATTGTGTCACGCATTGTCAAAAAACCAGGGAGAAAATAAACACAGGATGAATAATGTGCAACTGTCGACAGCTCCTCGAACGTTTCACCTCAAAAATCAAGACCACACGCTCGGCAACTGCGTCGTCACGTTCGCACTCACTCTACATGCCAACGTCGAGTACTGCGCTTTTGCTGTGGAGCATGAGAACGTCAGTGTCGACGAGATTGCGATCAAAATTCGGACTGATGGGCAACGGACGCCAGAGCAGACACTGCGGACGGCGGTGGAACACGTTCGAACTTGCTTCACCGAGATGCGCCAAGCTTTTGACGCGGCGCTGCTCCAGTGACCTCACGAGAACTTTGTGTCGGTCCATTTAAATCGCGCAATGTTCAGCACTGCTTGTCCCCTCTTGATTTGGATCGGAATGACTTGCAGAGTGACTTCGCGCTCTGCGATCTGAAATTCGTCTTCAAGGTCGCTGACGTCGCAAGCGGGGGTCGCGCCGCGCGCCAGCTGCCAGACTCGCTCACCGATCAACGAGGCCCGCTCAAATCGTGTAATCATCATTTTTTTATCCTGGTTCATTGGAAGGAGGAAAGACCACCCACTGGCTGCCGTTTCTTGACTGATATCGGTCACAAATTTTCATAAATTCGATGTCTCTTGGCGTTACCCGGGGCAATTGTTCTTTAAAAAAATTCCGAAGGTCTTCTTCATTCGTCAGTGACAACTGTGACAGCTTTGGCCATTGTTTTTTCTTAAACTTTAGGTCGTGCGGATTGAAAAACTCGTCAAAGAAATTGGGATTTTCTTTATCATTGGCGAATTTTTCATTAATGTATTTACGGACTGTAACGGCCGTTGAACTCAGCGTGTTTGGGTTTGTCGTTTTCCAATACTTTAGAGGTTTGCCAGAAGTTTTCTTTTTCGAGGACGACAACGACAAGGAGGACGAGGAGGACGAGGAGGACGAGGACGAGGAGGACGAGGAGGACGAGGAGGACGAGGAGGACGGGTCGCTGTTCACGAGAGCTTTGTCCAATTCTTCGAAGTCATTCTCGTCCAATTCTTCGAAGTCGAAGTCATCCTCGTTCAATTCTTCGAAGTCGCTGTTCACGAGAGCTGCGACGCCAACGACGTCGAAGGGAAAGCTGTCCAAGAAGACGTCCATGTATGTTGTTTAAATATTCAAATATTACTCTTTTTGTTTTTGTTTTTTTACTACTTGCAAATGAAAAAAAAAACGCAGCAATCAGACTACTCTTTGTTGTTGTTTTCTGACCTGATCCGACGAGGTTCTTTTACGTTTACCGCCGGACATGTCGTACGACAGGTAGAACATGGTGGGAAACACTCTACCCTTAGTCCCATCGTCGTTTTGTACATTTTCCCACTTTCTTTTACTTATGCCTCGAGGTACTGTATTCGGTGGCGGCGGCAGCAAAGGTCTTTGATCCAAATTTTGGATGTCTACCCCAATTTCATTGTACAGCATCCGAAGAACATCGGTCTGATGCTTCAACCTTTCATCCCAATTGACGGCAGAATGTTTATTAGCCATTTGAATAACATCTCGGAATCCATTAAACGTTGCAATTGTTGTCATGTTGCGTACTTTTTGAAATACTTTTATGTAGTTGCTTTTGGTTTCAAATTTTTTTTGCAAACTATTTTCGTTTTCGTAGTTTTCGTAGTCCCACAACATACCGGCAAATACCGGCGACTCCATAAGGGTTAAAGGACACAATCGTCTTTTGAGTTCGGAAACAATAACACGTACGATCTGGATCCGTCGTTCGGCAAAGCGGTCTGTTTTTAACCATCCGGAGAGCATGCTACCGTGGAATTGGTGACTGTTCATGACTTCGAAAATGCATTGATCTTGAAAAGGATGAAAAGGTCCTTGCCGTAAAATCAAAAGCTCGTCACCACCACTCAAAATCGAAAAGGGTCCCAACCTAGGCGCTAATAAAGCTTTCAGCTCTTCGTAGGTCTTCGGTAGCAAATAATTTTCGAAAAAGGTTTTGATGTCCGCTGTAGGGCCACTGTTCGGACGAATGTTTGTTAATTTTTTTTCAGGATACATCAAGTGTGCGCAATTGTGAAACGTAAAATAACGTATCATCTTAATGTTGTTGTGGGAGTCGCCCCCCATACGCACTGATCCCATTTGCACTGCTCCCGAGGACAACCGCACCGCGGCACGGCTGCCGCCATTGTGTGGAATAACATCTAAAATGACACCCTCCACCGTCAAAGTCAAACTGTTGTTATCTTTCGTTTCCATACCAAATTCGTCCGGGTGAATGCACCACTCAGCATCAACAGTGTTGTGATGAATTTGTTTTTTTGTCTTCTCCCAATTTTGTTTTTTTTCCCACTTGTAAAAATATAAACTGGAGAAGTTCGTGTTGCCCACTTTAGACTCAACCGTCAAAGTCGTCGAGGTCGTTGAGGTCGTGCTGACTTTTTTGACGATTCCGACGACGCGGTCGTATTCGTCGTACAACAGCTTGTCCATTCCGAGGCCGTCTTCTTCGTAATTATTCTCCCCAACGTTTATTGTCAACACCACAGAAATTACCGTCGCCGTTGACTGACCAATATTAATGACAGTACCCTCCGTCACCATGTGCTGTCGTTGAATTTGTATTAAAAAATTGTTGCTTGTGGTTTTTTTCCAACCTGAGATGACGATTTCTTTTGTCTGTTCAAACGAGCTATCTTTCACCACCTTACTTTCAAATTCCAGCACAACCTCATGAATTAACAAGTCATGCCTGTTACCCATAAAAAAAGTTCCTTCTTTTGATGTTGCATGACGTGTAGATATCTCTGGTGCGTTACCATAATGCGATTTTGGCGTTTGGTTTGCGCTTTTAAGAGTAAACGTAGCATCGGGGGCATTGCTTGATGAATTTTTAGAACCTGTTGGCCATAATTTGTTTACGCAAATGCATGCTAAGACTATTTGTTTGTTCGACATTATCTGTTTATTTGTGTGTGGTGTGGTTGTGGGTTGGGCTGACTTTATGAGTTTTTCCGTTTTTCCTGGTAATTTTTTGGAATTTGGAATTTCGTTTTTCCTGGTAGTTTTTGAGTTTTTCCGTTAATTTTTTTTTTTTTCTGACTCCTTTTTTTCAGGTTTTTTTTCTGACTTCTACCATGTTCTGGGAAAAATTTTTAAGGAAAATAATTTAGTTCATTTTCATATGTGCCTTCTCTATATCTAGAGTCAAACTTTTTCGTTGTTTTTGATACAATTCCAATTTTTTGTTGAAGTCAAAAGTCTCGTTGTCTGGTGTGGCTGGGGGGTCGGACAGCACCTGTTCGAACAGGTTGTTGGAGAAGGAGACGGCGGTGTGTGGCTTGGAGCAAAAAGACGAATGTTTTGATGACAATTTGGAAGTTCTCTTCGGCGGCGTCTGGACATGGTTGCTGACAAAACGAAACGCATCACTGCCGCGATAAATTGTCATGTCGTCCTTGTTTGCAAGGATCGGCACGCCGTCCAACCACTCGGGACGAGACGGCAGAGCCTCGATGTTCTGCACGTGCACGTCCTGGGGGCACGTTTTGTTGATCAAAGACAGCAGTTCCGCGCTGTTTGAGCAACCGTTCAAGACATACACGACAAAGCGCTTGTACTCTTGGTCGGGCAAACTTCGAAAGGTTGGTTCCATTTTTACTTTTTGGCTCACTATTTTTTTTCATTCGCACATATTCAACGACGACGCTGCCTGGTGCGGGGAACAGGTTGCAAACTGCCAGTAGAATTGGGCGGTGGCGGCGGCAACGGGGCACTGCTTGCTAAAATTAATTGCCGAATCTCGTCCGACACGGCTTGAAAGTTGGCGACGTCCGTCGCCGCTGCCGACGACGAAAACGTACCGGCGTGCCCGGTCTCCTCGCCGGTCGTCTCGTTGGCGTCTTGAAAATCTCGGTTGGTAAACGTGTTTGTGTATCTCTCGAGCACCGGCAACAGGTAGACCACGCACTCGTGGCGGGAGCAAGTGATGCGATAGATGTTGTTGCGTTTGAATAGCAGCGTGGACAGTGATCGGACGCAGCGCTGTATCGACGGTACGTTGTCGGTAATCTCAACCCGCAGCTGCCCCAGCCGCGCCGCTTTGACAAGGTGCGGCAGAATGCTTTCGTAAAGCCGGATCGTTTGGTTGGCGTGAGCGTTGGACGCGATCAGGCCGAGGTTTGTGTCCGTGTGGCTGTCAAAACGGATGGTGGTGTACTTGGACATGTTTTTCTCGTTGGCGGTATCGACGTACGACGGGTGAGCCTCGATCATCGAAGTGATGTGGTGGTTGATGGGTCTGGTGTTCCAATGTGAAAAGCTCGGGGTCCTGCAAATTGGACATTTAAATATGATCATGTTGAACGTGCTGCTTGGTTCGACACGGTTGTCCATTTCAGCCATGCATGGCGAGCACACCGTGTGCCCGCAGTCGGGGTAAATTCGAGGGTAAATGCATAGCTCGTAGCAAACCGGGCACTGCAAATCCGACGGCACGGTCGGAGGCGCCGGGGTGGTCGCCGCGGAGGTTTTTTCACCGGGGCTGCTGGTGCTCATGCCAGCAAAAAATTGTTCCGCCGACTTTGGTTAGTTAGAGATTGCCACTTTTTTTTTGTTTAGTAACAATAAAAAAAACAAAATGCCCAAGTTTACAATTGTCGACGTTCGACCGGGATTGAATGAATATTTCGGCAAAACAAGAAAGATGACCTTTCGGTTGAGCCTGAAAAGCATGGACAATTCAGACAGTCCGGTCAACAATCTGGCACAAGAAGAAGTCACCATTGTCACCAGTAACAGAACCGCTCAGGTTCGACTGCTGCTTCAAATTATCGAATTGTACGTTGAATCGTATGTACCCACTAAGTTAAATGGCGGTGACTTTACCGGACAGGATTTCGACGCCGCAATAGCAAACGCTTCACAGCAGCGCGTCACTGGGAGCGTTTTTGCGAAAAATATGCAGTGCACAGTCTACCCGATCATCAATACAAAAAAATACGCAATGGCGTTGCAAAAACTGGCGAATGGCAACTACATGGTCATTGTGTTAAACCCAAATCCTCACGATTTGATCTCTGGCTTCGATACCCTGCCAAAAGACAAATTAAATTTAACGGATAATCAGTCATGCGAGGACTTTCTCAAAGAGCTGGTGACTTCGGCCGGTCCCCCCCCACCACTACCACCACAGCCGATCGGAACAGCATTGAAGCCAGGGACGAAACAGAAAACAACACCAGCAAGTGCGAGAGGGGCGGTGACAGACCGAGGAGGCAGAGGGAGCGCCGACGACGTCGCCGTCCCAACCCATATTAGACAAGAGTGCGAACAACTCAGAGCGGAAAACGAACGTCTCAGGGAAGAGCAGACCGCCCCGAATGCTGGTACGAATGATAAGGTTATTGAGATGCTCACAGACAAAATTAGGAGTCTAGAAAGTTCAGGAGCGGGCACGGTGTTGTCTTCCATGCCTGATGTGAATGATGATGGGAAGTCTTCCGTAGATAACGCCGACGAGGCTCTTGAGTCTATTATTACTGATGCAAAAAATCGCCTTGCAATTATAGTTAAGAATCGCACGTCTGACTTTTACACGAACAAAATGCAAGATGACATACGAGTTACGTTGGCGTCTTCCGCCGATCCAGAAAAACAGTCGGGAACGCTGTTGCCATACCTTATAAAATTTTTAGACCAAGTGGGTGGCACAAAGGACATGCGCCAGAAGGATAGGTGGGAGAAGTACATTTCGTTTCAGGAAATGTACATCACCATGACTTCTTCCATTCCGAGAAAAGTGCTCGACGCCAGAGATCTAGAGGCGAAGCTGAACGACTTTTTCGGAAAAAGCCCCTCCATCCTCGGGGGGTTGCAGGAGAAGGCAAAACGCATAGGAGAGGCGGCAAAAGCTCAGTCCGCCCGAGCATACGACTACTTCTCCGGTCTGGTAGACAGACGCAAGGAGACGGATGCGATGGAGAAAGTGGACGTGCTGAAGAGCTACAAGAAGAAGGTGAGCAAATTTTGCGACTCGACATCTTACGTGGAGGTTTCGAGCGTGGACAAGATCGATTACTCGACGATGAGGCTGCAACTGGACAATCCGAACATGATGATACTCAAAGAGGAGCCTGAGGGAAATCCCGCGACGGTGGGGCACTATGTGACCTCCGGTTCTGCTAAGATCGTCATGGGGGCTAGAGTGAAGCACGGAGACATGACTGGGTGGTTTTTGCAGAAGGGTAGTAACAGCACCTTCACGCTCAGCACGGACGAGGACTGCGTTTTGAGCAACAACGTGAAGGAGGCGGAATCTGCACTGGATGCAGGGAAGCAGAACCTCCGCGAGGTGCGAAGCAAACTGGACTCTGAGTTTGACAGAGCCACAGGGGGTATTGCCATTGCGGAAAAGTTAACGGCAGCAAACCTCATGAAGTTGAAAACGGATCTTTCTAGAATTGACTTGCGCGACCAGAAGTTTCTCAGGGACACAGAGAAGTTCAAAGATCCTATCGTTTGCCTTATGGTTCTGCGAATTTTTCCGAGGAGTCCGGAGCAGCCTTACTTTTTGAAGGGGAAGTGCCTCTACGACGGGTGTGAGGAGTACTGGGTGGCACAGGACAAAACAAAGGAGTACTACGTGAGAAACGCATTGCGGTTCTTCGAGCTCAACTACAATGTGGACATGGACCAGTATGGCACCCCCGCGTTTGGATCTCCACGGTTAGGAGGGAATGGTGATGTGCGAACCATGAAGTATGAAATCGTGTCTACAGGATTCAAAGAAATCGTGGATATCAACGTGTGCCCCCTTCCGGAGAAGTCGTGGAGCGACGGTCTGTACAGGCTGTGTGGGCCCTCGGGAGAGTCCGTGAGGAACCACTACTGGGACATGCCCGCTCAACCAAGCACACCAAGCATCGTGTCTACTCGCACCGAAAATGACTATTTGAACATCACCTTTCAGCCGGGGGAGCTGGATGTACTCAACGAGGTTCGAGTGTACCACGAGGGGAGTCTAGTGAAGAAGATATCTCTTCGCACCAACCCTCTGGGGTTCTACGACGGGAAAGATCGAAAATGGAACCCGGCCCGGCACAATGAAGCGTCTGAGATCTCTGTTCAGAGAACGAGATCACCGCTCACATTGCGATGCGTAGATGCACTGGGACGAGAATCAGAAGACTCCGAGCCGATGGAAGTAGAGGTGTCTCCCACCGTGGTGGAAGATGGAGTTCAGGAGACGTCGCAGGAGAAAGTACGAGATGCAGTTGTTGAGGAAACACAGACACAACCCGAAGAGGAGAATCCGTACGCGAAATATCTGAATATGAAGAAATTCGGTGTACCAGTTCTGCAGATTCAGCAAAAAATGAAAGCAGACAGCAAATCAGATGAATTCATTAATGGATTTCCCTTAGCAGGTGGAGGTGATGTGACTCTTCAGCTAGTGGTACCTTTAAGAAACATGACTACTACACAATTGGACATGGTGGTTCCCACAGACACTGCAATTGCGGATCTTGAATCGGTGATACTGGAAAGGCTCAAGAACGAGGGCATCATGCAGGAGTATCACGTATTCATCAACCGGAAGGGGTATGAAGAAGAGTGGAAACCTTTCATGGTCTCCGCGTACAAATGGGGTGATGACATATCTTACGAAGTTAAACTTCCGCGTGCCACTCATGTCACCGTGGGAGTGAGCAAGTCTATGACACGGGAGAATGTGAAGATAATTTTTGGAAAGGGCTCCGACGCATTTGTGGACTGGATTTTGAAAAAGGTGCCATGTGTGACGGTAGGAACGCGCCACTATGATATTCTCAAAAAGCTTCTTCAAGAGATGGGTGTGGGTGTGGGTGTGGAGTTGGAAGGGCACGGTGCGTCTTATCAGGAAGACATCGACAAAATACTCAATGGGGAATATGCGGAGTACAGCAGCATTCCAAAAGGTAGTGCAAAGACGTGGTTCAACGGATTAAGAAAATCTGGGGTGTGGGAGTGCAACGACCCAGAGCACAAAAAGGCAAAATTCAAACTGAGTAACATCAGAGATGCGGTTCGGAAGTATGTGTGGGAGACAAAAACTCCAGACGCGGAGAAAATGGCAAAGTGGGCTCTGGAAATGGAAGTGGATGTGTCTCAGTGCGAACTCCTTCTCACAAGCATCTTCTCCATCAAAAAGGGAAAGGTGAACTTTGCGAGCCTGAGAAACATGGGAGGGGTTCCCGGTAAAATGGGCATCTACGTTGTGGACGAGAATTACGACAAGAATACAACCTCCAAATTGAAACAGTGGCTTAAATCGAAAAACCTTATGATTTGGAGGGACGTACAGTTCGCACTCATGCGTAAACTAGTACCTCAAACACTCACCAACTCCTCTGGGGTGTAGTATTCCACATGTTCGGTACCAGGCAGAGGAGGTCGAGGAGGCAGAGGGGCGACAGGCAGAGGGGTGCCAGGCAATGATTTTTTTGTTGGAGGCGTTCAAAAAATCATGTAACATTTATATAAGTTATAAAACTCACAAAACAATGTCTCTACATACGTTTTTGTGTCGTTCTGTTCCGATACTGTTGTTGCATAGACGTTCTTCAGAGTTTCTACACCGTGGAACGCCGGGTTGAAACTATTGATACATTGGAATGGGAAGAATGAAAGGACGCCGGGTAAAAAAAAAACATTATTTACACTTCTTCCCATTCCAATAAAAAGAGTTGACAATTTCCGCCGCCAACAGGGCGCACCGATATAACTGAACGACGTCCTTGTCTCGAGAACGGACCAACATCTTGTTTTTTTTCATCAAAAACGTGTACTTCGAAAAGTCGGCGTCGGGATTCATTATTGGCAGACCCATGTCCTCGGCGTACCACGACACCACTTTCAGGAGTTGGGGATCAAACTTTACGTCGTGGTTCCGTCGCAGTTCTACCGTGACATCAACCACCGCGATGCCTAGTCTGTTTAAATTCCGAACGACGCCATCCAGAAACGCTCCGAACATGTTGTGCCTAGTAGCTCGTTGAGGTCGCAAAAACACAAAGTGCTGTTCAAAACGACTGTGAGACACGTTTGGTGCTGTTTTTTTAAAAACCCCGTATTTGTTCCAGTGCTCACGCAGGCTGTCCACAAGGACCGGTGTTACGCAGTCCGTCGTCATCACCACCTGAAGTGTATGATGCGTCATTTTATTTTTTCCTGGCATTATTTGTTTTGTCACAGCGGGGGGCGGCGTGGTGTCTTTTTACATTGTACCCAAGGGCTAGGCCATGGCCCTACATGTAATACAAAGTTAAGTGAAACTGTCCGGGCAGCAGAGCTCAGCACAGGTGACACTTTTTCATTTATAGTTGGCCATTGCAAATAAAAAAAAAATCTTGCATCACATCAACAAAAAAGCAAACGATGTGGGATACATGGGAGTTTTATGAAAAAGATGTTGTGAAAGTCACACTCAAAAATTCTTCACCGACAACGCAGCAGTTCGAACAGTTCCTTCAACGAATTTTGATCACGATAAGACGTGCCGAGCGTCTTGGAATCGTTTTTGACGGTGCACAAATTCCGAGCGTAACAATGTCTCAAGTCATGGCCGTCGTGAAATTTATGAAAGAACACAAAAACGACATCCGCGACAAATTTTTCGCAAGCGCCATTGTGATTGGTTCGTCGTTGGTCGACACAGCTCTGCGATTTGCTTTTAAACTCCAACCACCGTCCGCTCCCAATCTGATAACGCGATCGGTGCAGGAAGCGATGACGTTTGTCAGCACGGCCGCCGAAAAAAAAATAACAGCAACATAAAACCCATGACGACCGCCAACGACCTGTGCTCCATTTGCCTTGCGGCGACGTGCGGCGACGAGCCTTGTCACACTCTGGCATGTTCACACAAATTTCACACGAGTTGCATTGTGCAATCGCTGCGGTATGACTCTCGCTGTCCGATGTGTCGCGACGAGGGACGGCCGCCAAAGACGTTGGACGAATTTTCTGACGACGAATGGTTTACGCTCATGTCGCACGTGTGGCGCCGAATGAGACGCCGCCGAAACGCGTTGGCTCGAAAAAACGATCGGGTCATGGTGGTGCGAACAGCTTTTTGGTCGGCCCGGAGCAAGTACCGCACCAACCGACGTCAGTATTTACGCAAACGACATGGTGTGGTACGCAAACACGAACGCTTGGTCGAGAAGGAATTGCGGGACGACGATCAACGACTCGAGCAACTCGAGACCGACATGAATGCGAAACAAATGGCCTTTGAATCGATCTCGGATAGTCTGTTGTACTGAAGGGGAAAAAAAATGTTGTTTGTTTTACCGGATGACAAAAATAAAATAAAATGTCGGAACAAAAACAACACAATGTCTGACAGCAGCACCATTGTGCACGTGGCAGTTTCTCAGGATCGCGTCGATGCAGCTTCATGTCTGTACCACAGTGTGGTGGACGATGAGGACGGCTCGATCACGGTGAGCGTTGGAGGTCAGCCCTTTGCTCTTCCGTCAGTCGTGTTCGAAGTCAAGGAGGCGACAGCGTCGCTCGGTCCAAAACAAAAACAAGATTTCAAAAGAAGGTTGACGCAAAAAATCAAAAAGTTGATTGATGAAAAAAACGCAGCGATCGCGGAGGTCCAAGCACTGCGAGAGGAGGTCAAAGAATTGAAATCATACTCGTCGGACTTTGAGTACGATTCCGACGACGCCGTCAGCCATTTTTTTGTGTAGCACGACCACCATCAATGGGTACTCGCGAAGGGGCCCCCCCCATTCCGTTACGACACCAATTTTCTTGAATCGCTGTGCGCGCAACCATTCCACAAAAACTTAAGCAATAAACCACGTACAGAACCAGCATCGTTTGCAACACGAGCCACATAATAAAAAATAATAAAGCAATTTTTTTTCTTTTTTTTTTTCTGTTGTTTTTATTTGATTTTTTGGGTGCGATCCAACACGAACCGCGGCGTGGCACACAGGCTACGAAAGTGTGCGGTGGCGCCGTAGGCGAACCAAAAGGTCGGGGGTTCGGTGGCGCCTCCCGGGTTAAAGCCCAAACTCGGTCGTCGTATGTTCAAGACGTCCCGACCCTCGACGGTGTAGGCCCGACTGCGCAGAGCGCATTTAAAAAATTGTTCCAAAATGTCGGCCAAAAACCGAGGGACGTCGCTGGCATCCTCGCCAAAGTAGTCCCGCATGCACAGCACCAGCGTGGTCAGGTCGTGCTTCGAGTTGAAGCGTCGATCGTACGTCAATCGCCGCTGCAGACGCTCAAGGTGCAAGATGGGACGAATGAACAACAGTTTTTTGCGCCACCGCATTTGAGAGTACCCAAAATCGATCAAGTAAAACTGCAACCGACTTACCGGGCAATTCCATTCAGACTTTCTGTCCATGACCGTGTACATCACGTTGGAGGCGTGCAGATCACGGTGCAGAAACTGGCAACGGCGCTGCAGTCGTGCCAGCAGCGCACTGAGCTGCCGCATGACCCTCACGGCAACGCGCCGCCGCCGCGCCGCCGACTCGGTGTTAACCATCAAGTAGTGCACTGTGCCCGACAAACGCTCCATGACGACGTGGCGGTCAGAGAAGTTGTAGATCTCGGGAACTCGGGCGACGTCGACGTCCGTCGCCGCCGAGTGGCTTTTCGGTCGGCCGGTCGAGCGCTTCGATCGTGTCGATCGTGGTGTTGAACATGTTGAACATTCCCTTTGAATGTTTAAAAGGGCTCGGTGCACCCTCAGGTCGTGTAGAAACGTATCGCGGGCAACGGTGCCGCCGTCGTTTCGACACTCTTTTTTGATTGCCGGCTGTCCTTTAAACAAACACGGGTAAACCACCGAGGTCACGCCGGCCGCCAACCACGGGTTACCTGCCATGTATGCGGGTGGTAATCCCCCCTGGTTTTTTAATTTTTGAATACTTTTTTTTATTTTTCTGACCACAAACCCCCTTTTTTTTATACACTGGTACACAGTAACTTACGGATAAGGTGAAGAAAAATTAGACAACAACGCGTCGGAGAAATAAGATGACAGGTTGCCGCCTCGTATGTTGCCACCCGTTCGAGTCAGGATGGGAACCAGGATGGCGCCAGCGAGAGCTAACGTTTCGCCTACGGCCAACCCCTTTTTGACGTCGTCGTTTTTGGACGCAGCACCGAAACGTCCGTCGGCGTTCAGACCAGCAGCGTCGTCCAAAACTCGACTGAGCATCACCAGCGCCAAAATCATGGCGGAGGATTTGGCGGAGGATTCGTTGGTGCCTTTTACAGCGGCCCAGCCCGCCAACAAACAGGCCACTGTGCTAGTGCAGAAGCCGACCCACTGCCCTGCGGCGGTTTTTTCGTTCAACGTTTCGTCGACGATTTGTCGAAACATGAATCCGATGACATACACAGTGGCGGCGATGGAGATCATTGATGTTGAGCCATTGTACAGCGCCGCGAGACAAACGACGCTGGCCAAGACACTGATCATCCCCGCGGAGGGGAGGAACGGGACGGGTAGTTTGGTGCCGCTTTGTTTCATCGCAAGAATCAGTTGAAACATACCCAAGGCGACTGTGGCGTCCATTGTTGGCATATTGCCAGTAACCACGTCTATCAAAGCGGGTGATAACAACATGAGTCCGGCGCCGTAGCCGATGAGGTTGGTGACTTTGTCCGTGACTTTGGCCACCGAGGCCCCGTCTGTGTTTTCGACTGGAGGGTGAAAGTCGACGATGTTGGTTTTGATCGCCGCGACGACAAGCCCAAAGAGCATCAACATGATGCCAGGTTTTTGCGACATTGTTGTGTAAGATTTGGAAGTAGTAATTTTTTTTTTTGGCTTTTTGATATAGGCGCAAGAAAAAAAAAACTATTGTTGTAGTTGGTTTTTCTGCGTCGGCACTGCAAGAATAAAAAAAATGTACGTACATTTACAAATTTACAAATTTACAAATTTACAAAAACATGGAAATTCATGTCACTGCACCCGGCGGACCGCCCGGAATTTTGGTGGAGGTCAAACGTCCCGACGTACTGCCGCCGGTGGCTGCGTTGAGCAAAGGTTTTGACTTGAAAAGTTCAACGACCGTCACCGTGCTGGCGGGCTCCACCGAACAGCATTGTCTCGGTTACTCCATCAAAGTTCCCAAGGGCCACGTCGGTCGTGTGTCTAACGCGCTGTTTGATCCGAAGATCGACGTCAACCCGGTGTTTGTACCATGCACTTCGCACCCCCTCTCTCTGACCCTCTGCAACAAAACCGCCGAGGACATTCGAGTCGAAAAGGGAGACGTGATAGCGCACATGGTAGTGCTTCACAATCGACCCCGGCTTCAGTTGCATGTGAAAAAATGCTACAAACAATAAAACACACACACACACAAAAACAAAAACGTAACAATTGGGAAATCATTGTCGACTTAATCACGGGGGTCCATACCACTGGCAGTAGAGGCTCATGTACTGCGGTGGAATGTCGATGCAGCTGGTTCCGATCCACGGCGGTAACGGGTCCTCCCCGCCGCACTCGCGGTAGATCAGCAGACGACGGTACCACTTTGGAATACGTACTTTGATTTCAACCTCAACCGGTTCGTCCACCTGCAGTGTCTGGTTCTCGATTTTTTCTTGCAACTTGCACACGGTGTCTCGGTGCTGCTGTGCCGCGTCCGAGTACTGCTTCAGCTCGGTGACCCGGCGCCGCTCACTGATTCCCGTCGTCAGCAGGGTCGTTTCGAACATGTCCTGCACCGTGCACGTGAAATTTCTCAGGAGACGATGGACGACTTCGACCGCCTTTTCCTGCTGGTCCACGCACCGAATCTCTGCCAAATGTTCGGAGTAGAGTTTGAGCGCCGTCTGCCCACTGCCACCTTCGCAGTGCACCGCGTCGGTCATTTCGTGCATCAACTCCGTGATCGACGAACCGGCCGAGCTCGACGAGAAAGAGCAAGGTTCTGAAAACAGAGACATCAGCGAGGAGGCGCTTGGAGAGGTCCACTCCGAAGACGTGTCCGAACACGTGTCCGAACACGTCGCCGTGTCCGAACCACCGGACAGCCACGACGACTCGCCGGTGCACCTCGACGAAGTTGTCATGGAGCACAATGAACCGGAAACGTCGTCACAAACGTCGGCACAACCGTCGGCACAACCGTCGGCACAAACGTCGGCGGGAAGCGGTCGTTTTGAAGGAAACACCCAGCCTGTCGTTGGAGTGGCCGTGGACGGAGGTGGTTCACATCGTGGTTCACACTGTGGTTGACGAACGGAGTTGACGTACACCGTCGCGCTGGGAGGATGTCGTTGGCGCACTTGGTTCGCCAAGCCACCACCACTGGTTGCCCCAATCATGGTAAAGGGGTCGCGGGTCGAGAAAAACGACAACATCGCTATTGGTACTCTTGGTAACGGTACGTCCAACCTGCTGGTTCAAAAGTGCGTTGACAATCTTTACTTTTACCTTACCGCAATTATTTAAATTTTTTATTGGTGCTTGTCTTTGGCCCGCGTTTCAACGGCTTCGTTGCCGTCTTGTTCGTCGCCGCCGTCTTGTCCGACCGCACCGGGCAACAGCAACACGGTCACGCAGTCGGACATTTCTATGCACGAGGGCCGAGGACTCGTCGACGCAAGTTCTTGGACCAACTCCGCGGCGGTCGCCGACGACAACGCGAGGCCCGCGAGGCCCGCGACTACCGCGGCCTCGGGTACCGCGTGCCCGACTGCCACCGCAAGAGGGACGGATGTGAAGGACTCGTGGCACGGAAGCGCGTCGAAGTCCAACGCCGTGCCCGACCCAACAGAGTCGTCGCGGACGTTTTTCATTCCCAGCAGCGGCCAGCACGGGCAGAAACCAAACTGCAACGGGACCGACCGATCCATCATGCACGGAACGGTCGGAGTGTCTCTCGGGCGAACGCATTCGGTCGGAGTGCACACCGACACGGAGCCGACCGCGAGGACGGTGCGGCGATCTCCTCGAACAAAGATCACTGCCACCGAACAACCGTCCCATCCTTTGCCGAGCCACTCGTGATCGTTGTCGATGATTGCTTTGTGGCAGACCTTCAAAGCTTGGCGAAGAGCCTTCTTCACGTTCTCGACGACGGCCACCGACTCCAGATGCCGCCGCAGCGCCCCGAGCACGCACTGGGCCACCTCCAGCGAGTACAGGCCGCCCGCCAGAGCCAGCACCTCGCCACCGAACCACTCAAAGGACGACGACGCGTGCCGCAGGGCCGGTTGCTTCTGCTTCGGTGGCTCGACGGCGCACCGCACCGCCTTGCTCCAGCTCCACCCGAGCGCCGTGCTGCAGCGGTGCGACAACGACGAAAGTGGGGGGCTCGACGAGGGGGTGGCGGCTTGCTGTCGACGCCACGTGCGGTAGAACGGCGCTTTGGTGCTGTTCCGAACGTCCTCGCCCTTGATGTCGTACATGTCGGGAAGACCGTACAGGTGCACGGGTTTCCGCCCTCCGTAGTTGTGCCACCGTTGTGCGGTCGTGTGCATCAACTCCGCGTTCTGCCGCATGCTGCGGAGTGCTCGACGAACGCGGCCACGCGAAAAATGTAACCCGCGCTGGATGTTTTTCACCGACACAAAGGCTCGGTTTCCCTTGGCTCTGATGTATTTCGTGATCGACATTTCCGTCGGGCTGATTTTTGTGCGAAGGCTCGTGTCGATGGCCTTGCACGTCATTAATCCCCGGTTTTTTTCGTTTATCGCGACATACATTCCAAACGGTGTGGTAAATTGTTGGCCGTAGGTGGTCATGGTTTTTCTTGTTTTTTTTTTGTTGTTTTTTTTTTCTTGTTTTTATTTTATTTTTTTTCTTCGGCGGCCATGAACTTCATGGTTTAACTTCGTGGTTTATGGGTTGGTTCATGCTTGTTCCATGATGTAGGTTTTGCGGAAGCGCAAGCATCCATCTTTTCCCGCGGGAGTTTGGCCGGAGGCGTCCATTGTTGTACTCGCGGTATCAATGGCGGTGCCGTTGACGCTCTTTCCTTTTGTGAACGCAAACTTTTTGGCGGGAAAGCGATCAGATTCTTCACCGGCCGTGACCGCTGTTGGCGCCGCTCCTGCATTAACTGCTGCACCAGCTCCTAATCTACCATCCGCGTCGGCACTGACGTCGGCCGCTCCCTGTCCTGATAATGATAAAGTTGGTTGTGCGGCAGCGACAGTGTTATTGTACTCGTCCACGACAGTGATGTGGGCTTCGTACGTGATGGAGAGCTTGAGAATGGTCTTGGCGGCAGCGGTATCGTTTGCTGGATTTTGGAAACTGCCAGAAACTAAAGTTCTTGCGACCTGTGCATTGTTTTGTTTTAAACGGCCCGCAGTACCCAAGTGGTCGATGATGAGGTTCAATTGAGTATCAGTGAAGCGGCCGGTGGTGTCCACGAGCATGCCACTCCAAGTTGCGCCAGAAAGCAAAAAATCACCATCGGCTTCGGCTTCGTCAAACACACTGGTAACGGCTACTTTGTCACCGGCGGTTCCCTGTTCGCACGTAGCGCACCAGTAACCACTTGCACCGCCGGAAGTATCGGATGCTGCATTTGCAGTGGCGTACCTGGCGTTGGAAGCAGAGTCGAGATTTCCCGTCGCAGCGACAGTCGCCTGGTTCATCATGTAAAAGTTGACCAAGTGCTGCATTTGGGGAAGCAGGTTTTCTTGATTTGAAAAATTGGGAGATCCAGCATTATGCATCCAGCGGTGAATCGAACCGCCTTGTCCGTCGCCCTCAGCAGTCGCAGTATCTTGTGCATTTGCTGCATAATGGTAAGTGACTCCAGAAAAGACCGCATCGGTGATGACGGAGGGGGCGTCGTGGCAGTCAAAGTGGTAGTACAATTTGTCCGTGGACGACAATTCGAAGTCGGCGGCGTCGGCTTGGGCTTGGACACCAACGACGGCGTTTTGGTAGAAAGTCAATGACATGTTTGAAAATTGGAAAAAAAGAAAGGTGGAAAGTTTGGTGTGGGTGTTTTAACTATGCAAAAGAAAATAATTGGGACGACGAGTCGAACGTCGACTTTTTTTTTTCGTTTTTATTTTTTCCAAATTCCGTCCGCAACTGGCAACTCCTCAACTCCTACAACAACGTCACCAAAAAGGGGTCGCCGGACGCGCCGGACGAGCCGGAAGAGCCGCCGCTGCCGTCGCCGACGGACCCAATGAAGAATTCGTGCGTCTCGGTGTCAAACG
>Ga0209533_1000514_pt1 | contig 37357 bp, 37 predicted proteins | sample COG_04_FD_184748 | JGI IMG/M metagenome (GOLD analysis project Ga0209533, IMG submission 184748) | Pelagic Microbial community sample from North Sea - COGITO 998_met_04 (SPAdes) (version 2) | ecosystem: Environmental > Aquatic > Marine > Neritic zone/Coastal water | place: Helgoland, sampling...
CATCTACAATGATGAATGAATTGGTCCATTAGCAATGACTTGGATGTCCGATATCTGTTGGCGAGTGAATCTCATCAGATTAAGTCCAAATTAAATCTATGCTGATGTGATGCAGTAGTATTCAGATTCGTCTGAATGATCTTGGTTTTAATAACCAAATTGATTTATAGAATAAAATTTTATTTTATAAATCTAAATTATATATCAATATGGTCAATGGTCTTCCCTTTATCATTATTTTCTAATTTAATTGGACCGATACCATTATTTTTGAATTCATTGCACTCGCTACATAACCAAGTAAATAAAGGTTTATCATTTTCTGTATGTAACTGCATAAATCGTGGTTCTTTTTCTCCATTATCTAGTGTAATATGGTCACAGAAGTCATTCTGTAAATAGAAATCTTTCCATATAATTGCATTTCTTCTTCTAGTGGTATCCATTATGTATAATTTTATTTTATTATGAATATGGTGTAAAATCTGATTGAAAAACATTGAAATCCTAAATTTAAGGATAATATAATATATATATCTAATAATAAAGATGGTCGTTAATATTAAATTAGGAGATTGCGAGTTAGTAAATAAAAATCCTCCTATTACATTTCCGTATGAGTTGGATAATTTTCAAAAACATGCAGCGAATTCGATAGATGATGGTAATCATGTATTAGTGACTGCACATACATCAGCGGGTAAATCAACTGTTGCGGAATATGCGATAGCGAAAGCAGGTTCATTGGGTAAAAAAGTAATATATACAAGTCCAATAAAAACATTATCAAATCAGAAGTATTCTGATTTTTGTAAAACATATGATTCAGTTGGGATCTTAACAGGTGATATAAAACAGAATCCTGATGCAAACTTAATAATTATGACTACTGAGATTTTGAGAAATATGTTATTTAGAGCGAATGATTTAATTGATGAATTATATTGTGTAATATTCGATGAAGTTCATTATATTAATGATAGAGATCGAGGACATGTATGGGAGGAAACTCTTATAATGTTACCAGCACATATTCAGATAATTATGTTGTCTGCAACAATTAATAATCCAGAAAAATTGGCAGATTGGATAAGTGTGAAAGGTAAGGATGTTGATTTAATTGGAACAAAGATAAGGCCTGTGCCATTGAAACATAATGTTTATTATAAAGAGAATATTGTCCAAATTATGGATAATAGTGGTAAATTTAATATGGATAAATATTTCGAAATGGAAACTTATTATAATAAGTTATATACATCAAAGAAAAGAATAAAACCAAATACATTAATGAATGAACTTGTAACTTTTTTAAGGGATAGGGAGTTGTTTCCGTGTATATTTTTTTCTTACTCCAGAAATAAATGTGAACAGTATGCAGATATGATTGGTGAGAATATATTTGTTACTCACGAGGAATCAAGTGAGATATGTTCAGTAATGGATAAATATTTAAAAGGTGTATTTAAGAATTATGATAGATTATCACAAACACAACATTTAAGAAAATTATTGGTTAAAGGTATTGGATTTCATCATTCAGGTCTTGTACACCCTTTAAAAGAAATACAAGAAATTTTATTTTCGAGAGGATTAATTAAAATTCTTTTTGCAACAGAAACATTTGCAGTTGGTGTAAATATGCCTACTAGAACTGTAATATTTACAGAATTAAGTAAATATGATGGATATATAAATGATTTTCGAAATTTAACAACTGCCGAATATCTTCAAATGGCTGGTAGAGCAGGAAGAAGAGGTAAAGATACTGAGGGGTCTGTAATTTATTTACCTCTAAAACCTCCACCAAAGCGAGATGATATGAATAAGATATTAACTGGTAATTCGGTAAGTATAAAATCAAAATTGAAATTAAATACTAAATTTTTGATGAAAGTAATTCAAACAAATGATTTTAAGGTAGATAATTTTATTAAAAGTTCATTGTTAGGTGAGGAAAACAAGTATGTTGTTGAAAATTTAGAATTAAAATATGATACTTTAAAAGTAGAAATAGATACATATAAGAACGTTTTAGATAATTTAAAATGCAATGACATTATTGACACTATTTTTCGATTAGAGAAAGAATTAAAGACAGCTCGTGCAAATAAACAGAGGAAATTAACGAATCAAATAAAAGATTTAATGAGTAGTACTGTTGTTCGTGAATTGAATATAAAAAAAACTTATTTAGATAAATTAGGTAAATTAAAAGAATTGGAGATGAATAAAGCGAGTAGTTCATTATTAACAGGATTGTGTACGTCTCGAAATTATTTGACTGAATTGGGATTTATTTTAGAGTCTGACAAATCATTACAAGATTTGTCTAAAGTAGATTTGACAAAGAAAGGTTTAATGGCATCTGAAATAAATGAATGTAATGAGATATTATTAACAGAATTAATTAATAGTAATTATTTTGATGATTTATTATTTGAAGAAATCTTTGGAATTTTGGCAATTTTCATAGAGGGGAAACAAGATGAAGATGTATTCATTTCAGATTTAGAAATTTCAGATGAAATGAAGTTTCAAATAAAAGAAATAGGTGAATTAAACATGAAATTAGATGATAGTGCATTAGCACATCATATACATTATAATCCATATTTATCATTATCATTTATTGAATGTGCCTATATGTGGGCAAAAGGTGATGATTTCTTTGATATTTACAGAGATATGAAAACAGAAATGTATGAAGGTAATTTTGTTAAAAATATTATTAAAATATATAATATTTGTAATGAGATTATTTACATTTGTGAAATAGTTGGAAATACACAGCTAATTGAAAAATTAGAAAATTTAGAATCAAAAGTATTAAGAGATATTGTCTCATTTGATTCTATATATTTATTGAATTCATAAACTAAGATCTTGTATTTGTTGACCTTGATCATCATATACAAAAATACTTTCTTGATATGTTGTATTGTTATCATTATTATTTTCTCTATTTTCTATATATTCCGATATAAGATGATTTATTGTTTCATACATTGAATATGCATTATTAATGTCATCTATTAATATTTCCATTGTTAAATCAGTTAATTCGTCTATATCCGGTTGTTCATCTATATTTTCTTCAATAACTTCTACAATAGTATTATGAACCATATCTTGATCACAATTTTCCCATATATGAGTACCTAATGAATATGTTTCCTCAGATAATATCTGATCGGTATAATTTATATAGCCACCATAATCCATGCCTGGTTCTTCAAATTCTAAATTAAAATCAAATTCACTATATTTTTCTATAAGTTTAGAGAACCATGCATTAGGGGGATTCCATGCAGTTTGAAATGTATATGAAAGCTGTGTTCCTGTATTATCAAAATCAACTTCTCCTGCATTCCATTTCGTACCCCAATTACTACAAGACCAACTATACCAATCAGCATGACCATACTTGTCAATTAATTCTTTTTGAATAGCTTCATTATCTTTATTTGGCGATGAAGTGCTTTGTAATTCTGAAGGTATTGGGCAAATACAATTAAAATCTAATTCATTTTCTTCCGTTTTATTATCTAAATAAAATTTATTAAGGGCGTCAACATCATGTGATGTGATTATCAATATATTTTCACACCAGTTTGGCATATTATAATATTATATATAATTTATATTATATATAAATTATAGAATTCAATTTTATAAATACTCCTAGAGATACTAACTAGTTGTGTTTATTAGCTCTTTTTTTTGGTTTAATAATTTTTTTGGGAGATTCAGCGGCAGATTCGGCAACTGTTTCAGCAGTAGATTCCGCAACTGTTTCAGTGGCAGATTCAACAGTAGCAGCAGATTCGGCAACAGCAGTAGATTCAGCCGTAGCAGCAGATTCGGCAACAGCAGTAGATTCAGTAACTGTTTCAGCAGTAGTAGATCCAGTAACTGTTTCAACAGTAGTAGATCCGGTAACTGCAATAGATTCAAAAACTGTTTCAGTAATGACAGGTTCGGTTATTGTTTCAGCGATAATAGATCCAGTTATGATAGATTCAGTAACTGATTCAGTAATGATGTGATCAACTACAGAAGATTCAGTAACTGATTCAGCAATGATTGGCTCAACAACAGCCATTTCGGTAACTGATTCAGTAATGATTGGCTCAACTACGGCTGTTTCAGTAGGAGCTGTTTGTAATTCATTTAATAATAAAATCACTGATTTTAGATATTTTACAACGTGTCTATTTTCAAGACCAGCAGAGTAAGTATTAACCCATTTCATTAAATTTGTCATATTTTGTTTTAGATTAATAACTATTTCTGTGTTATCATTTAAACTTTCAATTGATTGTTGTAAGTTGGTCATTAATTTCTTAAATGAATCAAAGTTTTTATTTAATTTATAATTATTTACAAATTCATCAGTTATGAGTTTATTCAATTCGTCCAAATTAACGTTTGTAGTAATTTCGAACATATATATATTAATTAATATATTTTATTCTATGAAACGAAAATAAATATGCGTAATATAGATTAAATTGTAATATATTGTGTATAATAAAATGAATCATGTACTTTAATAATAATATTATTTGATAAATTTATAAAGTCAGAATTATCTATATTTGTTAATTTATATATATTTTTATTTTCATATTTTATTTTGATTGGATTATATTGATTATTATAAATACATATGCCTTGAGTATTACTAATTTTATCATCGCATTTTACATATATTTCAGATATTTTATTAATAGGGTGCAGTGATATTACTAAATCAGACTTATTGTCAAGATCTATTTTATTTTCAATGGTAAATGTAACTAAATGACCAGTTTCGATTTTTTGTTTGGGTTTATCTAAGAAATATATACTATTAAATTTAATTTTATTAATTACTAATGATGGAGATGATAATATATATTCTTTCGATATGTCTAAATTATTAAATGTTAGTCCGGTGTATATTTTAGACATATTTGGTATATTTAATATATCACATATCTGTATATAAATTTTGTCAGATTTGCATACATTTGTTTTTCCATATATTAACGATGGTTTATAACAAAATTTGTTAATTATATTATTAAGATGGTTATATCCTAATCTAGTAATATTATTAATTTCAATATATGGTAATTTTTTTTTAGATATATCTAGTATTTTTTTAAGTAAGTCGTTTTTATGTATACTATTATATTTGTCATTTTTAGTGAAAATAATATAAAAAGGATATTTAAAATATTTCAATAAATTTAAATAATATGTTAATAATTTAATATCAATTTCAAGAGGGTTAATGGTGAGTATTATTAAATTTGGTGTATATTTGCATATACATGTTAAGGTAGTTTTTTGATATTTTAAATTACCAGGTGTATCTATTAAATTAATATTAAATATTTGATTATTATTATATGTTTTGATAGTTTTAATACTAATACTTGAAGTTTCACCTGAATATATTTCATGTTTATGGTTAAAAACAAAATTTCTACTTTTACCATTACCGTTATCACAAGAATTTTTAATTAAATTACCTATAATTGTACTTTTACCTGAATTTGTTGGACCTATAAAAATAATCCTAACAGATGTAATAACTTTGGTATCACTTGTAATTTTAATTCTATAATAAAATAATTCATTATCTACTAAATTTTTGTCTAGACTTAAAATTTTAGCGTCTATTATGTGTATAATTTTACTAAAATTTTTAATTGTTTTATTATAATCTTCTAAAGATATGCCTTCAATAGTACCATCGTCCCCAACCCCAATTAAATATTCTGCAACACCATTGCCTTCATTTAAGCGCCATTTCATTTGGGTTGCGAGTTGTTCAATACGATGATTGCATTCGGTTGTAATTTTTAATTTATATTCAATGTTGCCACTTTCAATTTCAGGCGGGAAATTCATTCTATATTATAATTAAATTTTAGTTTTAACTTTAGTTTTAATTATTCTTAAATGTTTTCTACATTCATTTTTATTTAGAGCATTTGAAATATGTTCATCTAAATTTTTACATTTGCCATAAATTTTAACTGTTTTCCGAATAACATGTAAAGATAGATAACTATTATTAGTATATATATATTTGTTATAGTATCCAATTGAATTATCCATAATAAGTATAAATATAATAAAATATAATTTATTATATTTATAGGATAGATCAAACTAATATATTTATAATAATACAGAATTAATGATTTACATAAAGACTATAAACTGTATAAAATATAATGTGATAATTATGAATGAAAAGTATGATACTTAAACATAAGATAGTTTATTTTATAAAATGGGTATTAAAAACTTGTTTAAGGTTATTTCAGAGAATGCGCCTAACAGTATTATAGAAAAAAGTTTAAAAGAATTAAAAGGGAAAGTGGTTGTATTAGATGCGAGTATGATAATTTACCAATTTGTAATTGCAATTAGAAATACTGGTACAGATTTAGAAAATACAGAAGGTATAATGACAACTCATATTTTAGGTGTTATAAATAAAGCTTTAATGTTATTAAAAATGGATATTATTCCAATTTTTGTATTTGATGGTCGTGCGCCAAAACTTAAGAGCGAAGTATTAAAATCACGTCGTGATATTAAGAATAAATGTATTCAGAAATTAAAGGATGATAATTATGAGAATGATGATGATAGAATAAAAGATTTCAAAAAAAGTTATACTATATCAAGAGAACAAACAGAGGAAGTAAAACAGATTTTAAAATTATTTGGTATTCCGGTAATTGAAAGTCCAACAGAGGCGGATCCATTATGTGCTGAAATCGCAAAACATGGGGGAGCATATGGTGTAGGTAGTGAAGATATGGATATGTTAACATTTGGATGTCCAGTTTTGTTGAGAGGTTTGTCTGCGACGAGGAAAATGAAGGAAATTACATTAAGTAGGATATTAACAGATTTAAAAATAAATCAAAATGAATTTATTGATTTATGTATATTATTAGGATGTGATTATAGTACAACAATTCCAAAAGTTGGTCCAAAAAGAGCATTGGAAATGATATTAAAACATAGATCAATTGAGACATTCTTAGAGAAAGAGAGTACAAAATATCAAGTACCTGAAAATTTTAATTATAAGGAGGCGAGGGATATGTTTAAGAACCCTTTATTAAATAAGTTAGATAAGAGGCAATTAAAATTAAAAAAGCCAAATTATAATGCAATAAAGGAGATAATGGTTGATATATATGACTTTGATTTAAATAAGGTGAATGATTATATTAATAAGATTAAGATACATTATATTAGAATCAGTAATATGCAAAAAGACGGTATTGTTTCGAGTGCTATATCAAAAAATATTTAATCATTTAGAAATGATGATAATCGTTTGTATTCTTTTTTATATTTTAAATCTCCTGTAATTTTAAATTTTTGTTTAGTACGTTTTAATTTATTAAACAAATCATTTTTTCCTCCTCCTGACTGCGATGTATATGCTTTAATTTGATCTTCCGATGATATTATATTTCTAAAATGTTCTCTAAAACGAGTTTCGTCAATCATATTAGAATCGGTCACTACATTTAAAATGCATTTATTCATAAATATGGCAGATCGACAATCGACGTCTGTATTGGTATTTTCTGTTAAAATAGTTTTAGCAATATTAGAAATGTCTGGATAGAGATTGGAGAATTCTTCATTAGATTTAATTTCAGATGTAATCATTCCTATTTTTTTAATTAAACTTGGCGAGTATCCAGTAAACATTTTAAGTTGGCTTGCATCTTTATCAAATGGGGTAATATACATTAATTGTTCAAGTGGTGTTAATTCTTCTGTGATTGATAATCTACAGCATGTCTGTAAAGCTTTTTTAGAGTTATCAAAAATATTATCATCATCAATATTATTTAAATATGTTAATATATCTTGTAATAGAGGTGATTTATTATATAAATAATACCATTTATGATAAGTTATACTATTATAATAATAATCAACTAGCCATTGTAGACCATCAATATACATACGTATACAAACATCCAAATCAATATTATTAAAAAAATCTTTATAATATTTTTTTTTTCCATCTTCGAATGATAAATCGGGATTACCCAATGGTATTTCATAATGTTTATTAAGTTTAGTTTGATATTCATCTAACATATTATCAAACTGAAAAATTTCTTTTTCATATTCTGTAAATGTACCAACATCTTGTCTAAATTTGTTATCATTTATAGATGTTGGCCAGTGTTCTAATCGCAATGATTTCATATTTAGTTCAGGAACACTAAATTTTTTAATTGGTAATTCGTTATAAATATAGTAGTAAAAAATTAATAATTCAATAACTTTTCTAGGATTAGAATCATTAAATGTATATTTATCTTTAATTAAAGCTGCTCGAATATTCTCAGATTTGAATAGTTTATCGTTTAGCATTTTAAAATCTATGATTTTATCAAATGATTTTTTAAAATATTTTAATTTATTATCGTCAATTAAATGTAGATAAATATCTTTATTAAAATCTTTATCTCCGTTTTCTATTTTTGAATAATCTTGATCTTTATAAGTTCTTGTTATAAATTCAATAAAATATTTTATAGGTATTAAGTTAATATTTGAAATTGTAATAGATATATCTTTAAGATGAGAAATTGTAAATTTTAATTTGGGTAAAAAATCTACAATAATAAATTTATTTAATAAAGTATCGATTTGTTTTTCAAAAGAATCAATTTCTTTATTTGTAACAAATTTATTAATAAATTCAATAATCGTAGTATGATCTAATTGATTATCGTTGGATAATTTTTTGTTAAGAGTAGTCATTAAATAAGAATAATTCTTATATTTTTTCATTAAATAATTTCTTTTAATTAATTCATTTTCTTCTTTAACTAATAGTTTTAATAATTCAATAAAATTTTTATAATTGATTGTTTTTAAATTATTAATATCTTGTAAAATATAATTTTTTGAAGATATATAACTTTTATATATGTCTAATATTAATTTTATGTCTGTTCTAACGTTGAATGATTCTATTTTGTGTAAAAAATCATCACCAAAAATTGTAAATATAAAAACAATATCATTAATAACATTAATTTTATTTAATGACATATTATCCATGTATGTATAAATGTTATTTTCTAATTTGTCAATGTCGACAATATCATATATTGCATAAGTTATCTCTAATTTTCTTGATCGTTGTTGATCAATGCGTATAACAGTTTTATTAATATTTTTATTTTTAAGAATCATTGATAATAAAATAATATCTGCATCAGGACTATATATGCAAATATCACCTTTGACTTCATTATTTGGGTTGTTAATAAAATCCATAATTTTTTTTTCTCCTTCGTCTTTTTCAGTGAAGTTAGATACAATAAAATTTTTTGATTTGACTAATGGTACAATTTTATTAACTTCATTTTTAAATGAAGCACTATTTAAAAAACGTCCTAATTTTACCATAAAAAATGAAGCAGGTGATATATTACCACGTGACCAACTAATATGATTTCTTAAATAATTATATTTATTAAATGGAACATGGCAATCTGATGATTTATTTTTATCAAGTGTATCTTTATGTTTCTCAACAAGTTGTTTTTTAATATGTTTCTCAAATTCGCCCATAAATCGTCTTTTTTTCTGTTCAACAATTTTAGCTTTACTTGGAACTCCATCAATTGAAATATATACTTTTTGTAATTTATCTTTATTAAATTTAGTAAGTAAATCTTTTAAATATATACCAACATTTTTAATAATAATATCATCTAAATGACTTGTAGTAAAAAAATTTTGATAAGATTCAATTACTTTTTGTTCAGAATCAGAATTTAATATAAAAGGATTATCTAAATTTAAAAATTCTAAATATTCAGTAGAATCTCCTGTGCCACATCCATTAACTTCTTTAAGTGATTCGACTAATGCTTTATCAATAATTGTATTAATTTTTTGACTTACGACATGTATAATTGAATTGAAATCAATAAATAAATAGTCAGATTTAATATATATTTTAGATGATGGATTAATTTGAGTAATAATATTAAATTCTGATATTAATCGAGCAAAAAAACTTTCAATTCCCATATATATTAATTAATGATAAAAAATTTAAATAATATATTTAATTAAATTTTTTATTAAATATATTATTTATATCCACCACATATTTTACATGTCCAGGATGATGCTGTTTGATATTCAACAGGATCCATTTCCCACATATGATTACATAAATGAACTAATTCATTTTGTAATTGTATTAGTTCATTTTGATATTTTTTTAATTTTTGTTTTAATTCAAAAATTTTTTTGAATTTAGTAGAATGTATATTAAATTTTTCAATAAATACAGAGCTTTGTTTATCTAATAGTGGATTCATTTTGTATTATAATATTTTATGTTATATTAAATATTATATCTTCAATTTTTTATATTAGAAATTGATTTATTTTATAATAATTTTCTGTATCTATATCAGTTGCTTTTACAATTTTATGTGAAAATGTTTTAAAATCAACAATATACACACATCTGTCAATACAAATTAAATTCCATACATGATTGTCATATATTTTATTATCATTTGTCGTAATATTTCTAAATATATAACATGGTAAATTTAATTTATCACAAATATATTTAAATAATAAACTTTTATGGCGATCAACACCACAATATGCATCTCCAATATATAAAACATTACTTTTATTTTTACTAGAATAGTCTGCCATAAATTTATTAAATTTGAAATCTTCTGTTTCTTTACCTAGATGATTTATAATTATTTCAATTATTTTATTATATATATTATTATCTTTTAAAAATGTTTCAGTTTGTAAATAAATAGATCTTAAAATAGAATCTTTAACTGGATCAAATAATATAATTTCTCTTAATTGATGATTATCTTCAAAGATATTATCATGTTTAAACTCATTTAAATTTGTGGAATATGCTATATTATTATACCCTATATCGAAAAAGTTATCATTTATTTTTTCATAATTAGATAAAGAATTGCATAATCGATATTTTAAATTAGATATTCTAAAAGACTCTGTTTCATATAATTCTTGATTATCACTTATTTCAATATATATACTTCTTACAATATCATCTGTATATGTAGATTTACAAAATGTATTTATAAAATTATTTAATAAATTATTTTGCGAATTAATAATTATAATCTTACCATGTATTGTATTAGTATTGTCCTTAATATTGGTTGTTTTATCAATATCGTCGTCTAAATTATGTGATTCATAATTTATTTCAACATCATTCGCAGTGGTAGTATTATTTGTTTGAATTTGTGTATTTATATCATATTTTATTGACTCACTTTCTTCTGAGCTAGAAGAATCTCCAAATAATGTATTCCAGAAACTTTTTTCAGGTTTTATAGATTGGGTATCAGATGTGTTTGATTTTAACATTGATATATATATATAAATAATTTAAATATATTTATATTTAATGGATAATAAATATAAATATATAAAAAGAATATCGTCCGGGGCATTTTCAGTATGTGATTTATATAAAAATAATAGCAAATTATTTGCTATTAAAACTGCAATAGATTTAGAAGATGGAATATCATATAATGAATTAAGAGAAATATTTTCTTTACTTATTCTGACTAATCATCCAAATATTATTAGATTAAATGAAATATTTATAAATATAGACGGTATATTAAATATTGTATATAAATATTATCCTAAAACATTATCAAGTTATATAATACAAACAAATACTGTTGATAGACAGCCATTTATACTACCATTTATAAAACAGATGATATCTGCATTATATTATATGCATTCTAATGGGATTATTCATACAGATTTGAAAGAAGCTAATATTATGTTATCGAGTATAAATAATTTTGATATTAAAATTATTGATTTTGGTAGTTGTCATATAAAATATATAACTGAGAAATATTCAATAGTGAGTACATATACAATAAGAGCACCTGAAGTATATACATATGATTATAATTATGATAATAAAATAGATATATGGTCATTTGGTGTAGTATTATATCGTTTTATAACTGGGAATTATATATTAGATCATAATAAGCATCATAATACATCAGATATAGAGAAATTAAAAGAAATTTATAATTTTATAGATAATATAGATAATCTACCTATAGAACCAAAATTTAAAACATTATTAAAAAAAATGCTTGAGATAGATCCTGAAAAAAGATTAGATATATATAGTTTAATAACATTATTTCAAGAATTGTTTAATATTAATATACCTTTATCAATTATCACCAATAAATTGAATAATATTAAGTTAGAGACTCTAGATAATAAATTAGAGGATCTTAATAATCATATATCGTTACAACTATTTAATGTTAAATTGAAAAAATTAAATTTTGGTAATCTTATATTAAAAAAATTAAGGAGACTTAATTCATTAGATTATGCGACAATATGGTATTTAAACTATCAGTTTACACATGCAGATGTAGAATATAATTTAAAAGATTTTTTGCCTATTTTTAATGCCTATTATAAAACAGTTTTTGATATCAAAGATATACACAATAATTGTTTTATCATATTAGATGTAATTGAATTTGATTTATTCTAATATATCAAATAATTCATCATTATCTTTTAATGACGGGTTATTTATAAAAAGATCTTCAATGCCTTTATTATCATTATTTAATTTTAGTTTAATTAATTTATTAATATTAAATGTTTCAGTTAAATCTTCGTCAGATATTATATATTCTTCGCTATCGCTTGCACTAATATCAAATTTGGCATTAATTAAATCTAATAAATCAGTATTATTACCAATTTTTTTTAAATAGGAATCGATTATTTCGACATTTTCTTCTTCAACTTCATATATAAAGAAATTATCATTAGTAAGATGTTTATATATACTTTTACTAACTCTATAAAAATTTTCAAAAAACAATGATTTATCATTTTTAAGTTCATTTAATGTGTTAAAAACTTTTTCATTTACATAATGAAAAGATGTAATTTTATCCATATATTCTGAATAAAATTCCAATTTTATCAATTTATCCATATTACACCTAATAAATTAAATATGGATAAAATACATGAAAAAATTGAAAAAAAAAATTACTAAGATACATATTAAAATTTGTAATGGGCGTACTAACTAAAGTAAAGTATACTCGAATTCGTAATGAATAGAGGTGGTCGTAAACGGTCATCCACGATATATAGTGATGAGTCCGATTATTCCACATCGGGCTCTTCAGATTCCGGTGGAAATACTTCAGATTCCGATGAATATAATTCCAAACCTCGACTCGGACTGATGTTCTTTGAATTCTTGAAGGCATTTAACAACTCCACTCGTAATACGCAAACATTTGACGAGCAGTTGCAGTCATATGGTAATAATTTGGAAAAACTACAGGACGTTGTATCGCTCTATATGCTAAGAAGCAAAAAGCAGGCAGAGTCCGCTGCGATAGAAGCTGATAAGAAGAGGGCCGATGAGAAGAGGGCCGATGAGAAGAAGATGCTGGAAAATGCGTTCCTTGTTATAGAGCAAAAAGTAAACCCAGATACCGGCGCAGTAACACTTGAAATGGTGATGCGTGAGAATTAAGACGTATAAAGTCTAGTAAGACCACTGATGGCATCTTGATTTCAAAACAAGATTTTTTATTTTAAGCTATATTTATAGTATAAAATAAAAATTATAATTAAAATTGAAAATACAATTTTATCAATAGAGATATAGTATAATTTAAGAATTTTATGGTTATATACTGATCTTTTACTAAATATGAAAGAAGATATTTCAGATACGAGAGAGATTCGTTCTTTATATGATAATTTCGATAAAATGCAACTACCATCTAAGAAGCAACATAATATTTCCCATAAAATTAAAATAGAAATGCATAATCTTATGGTCACAAATAGTAAATTCGTAAAAATAGAATTAAATATTCACGATTGTTTACAGGTATCATACATTGATAATCATTATATTACTCCATTTGACTTATATTCTTTTTGGAATAGCCATATATCGAAATATCGAAATTATTATTATAATTCAAAATGCCACCTAATAACATCTGACATTAATAACAATTTATTAAAACTTAACAATGAATGGCACAACTATTTACTAAAACATGCTCGGTAATAGATGGTATATTTATATATTTATATATTTATCAACCATAAATAATATATTTTATTATATTATAATAAATGAGTGATTGTGCAAATTGTGATCATCTATCTTCTTTATTAAATTTTGTTCGTATAAAAATGCAAGAAATTAAGAAGAGTAATGTAAAAATACAAGAAAATACAGAAGAGTTAGTACGTGTAATAGAAGATTTGAATGAATTAGTAGATGACCTAAAAAAAAGCTTAAAGAGAAAGGATAGTTTTGATTAACTATAATATATAAACGTTATTATATATTATATTTAAATGACAGAAGTTGTAATGGAAAAAAGATTATTATATCCACAAACTGTAATAAATAAAACCCAGATTAATTACTGGGAGAATCATCATAATAATATTCAAAAAATGTTAAATATACATAATATTCAAGGTTCTAAAACGGATATATTTCCATTTGATTTAGCTTATATGATAACAAATAAATGGAATTTAGAAGAAAATAAATCTTTTATGGTTGATTGTAAATTTTCAGATTTTGATACAGATGAAAGCATTAATAATATGAAAGAGATAAATCAAAAAAAAATTAAAAATACCAGAAAAATAATTCATGATAGATTACAATATTTATTAGAAATTCATAAAAGTAAAGATATTACAAAACCATATCCATTAGATCTAGTATATATGTTAGATATGGATACATATTATTTTTTGGATGCATTAAAATATGATAAGGAATATGATTATCAACGAAAATATGAAATACCGTATTACAATGATAGCACTGTATTTTATTTAAATGGATTAATAAGTAAAGATAATAAATCGTTATCTCAATATAGATTTTATGATGTAGAGAAAGATGATTTAAATATAGAACATTTGAAAATGTATATTAAATGTGATTATATGCCAGATTTTGTTCCAGATGATTATTTATTATGGAAATCTGCTTTGAATGATAATAAATATGATTATATTCGAATTCATAATAAATCTTTTTATGATGCAGATATGTATTTGCCATTAGATGATGATTCATATGATGATTATGATTATGGATATGTATGTTTAAATGATTATGTTGAACCGAAATATAATGAATTTAATCATTTTACAGATATAAAATTTGATGATTTATGTTATTAAATTCATTATTTGAATATTTATTATACAGTTGCATATGCAATTGATGTATTACTAGTATTATACAGTTGCATATGCAATTGGTGTATTACTAGTATTATTATATATTTTATTTTGATCTATACAGTGATGTTGATGTAACCATTCATCTGTAATAATATATTTAACAGAATCTAATAAATGTGTTGCAGATTCAAACTTACTTGATTCAATTGGTTTATGAAATGTTACATCAACATCATTTATATCAAATGTTTGACAGTGTTCGGCGTTTGCTAGCATCTCATGATGGTGTTTTTTAGATAATTCATGTTTAAGTCCCCATGCAATATCTGTTTTATATTTAATGGTAATTGGTTGTATTGTTAAATTATTATCATATGCAACTTCAAATGATCCAGGATAAAATTTATTTAAACAATCAAATACATATGATGACCCTTCAGGATATATTAGAATAGATTCCCCACTTTGAACACTTTCTTTAATTAAATTGCGAACATTTTGCCCACTTTCTTTATCACCTCTTTTATAAGGAATAACGCCCCAATTATTTAAAATAGTAGTAGCGAATTTTTTCATAATAGAGAAATCATCCGCAGTATCAGATTTTGCGATAGTTTTAATTTCAGGTTTTATATATTTTATAATTAATGAATCAATATATGATTGATGATTGCATATATATAATGTTGGTTTATCATTATTAATATAACCATATTTATTGATTTTTATTTTTAATGCGTCTAATACAGGTAATATACCTTTTTGTATATTATCTTTTTTATCATCATATGATGCTTTATAATATATATAATATAATGCATGTATTAGACCAGATAATATATTATGCGATACTTTTGTAACATTTACTAAATAAAAATATCCAATCATGGCGCCCCATATCATACCGAAAAATAGAAATTTTATCATTTTTTTATATAAATTATATTAAATAAATAATTTATATAAAACTTATTAATTTAATATAAAGATTTATTAATTATATAAATAATATGAAAGTAAAATTTATTAATGGTAGTGATATTATATTAGAATTAAATGAAAATACAATAGTAGAAGTAAAAAAACTTATTGCAGATAAAAGAGAAGTTCTAGTTGAAAATATTAAACTAATTTATATGGGTAAGGTATTAAAAGACGACGATACATTCGATATGCATAAAATAACACCAGATTCCGTTCTAACTTCTGTTATTAAAAAAGTATCATCTAAACCGATAGTACCAAATACTACAACTGCAGCGGAAACATTACCAACTGGGGCATTACCAACTGGGGCATTACCAACTGGGGCATTACCAACTGGGGCATTACCAACTGGGGCATTACCAACTGGGGCATTACCAACTGGGGCATTACCAAATTTATTTAATTTACCATCAGATTTATCAGGTATTACATCAATGTTCGATAATCCGGTAATAAAAGATATGATATTAAATATGACATTGCAACGATTAGGATTACCAAATGATCATCCCTTTAGAAATATATTAGAAAATAATATTAGTATGTTAATCCAAGACCCAAATACATTAAATGAAGTAATGCAGAATAATATGATGTCTAGTTTAGGTCAAAATATGGATCCGAATATGATAAATCAGATGATGTCTGGATTGGGTCAAAATATAGATCCAAATATGATAAATCAGATGATGTCTGGGTTGGGTCAAAATATGGAAAATTTAAATATACCTACTGCATCGCCACCATTTGAAACACCCAATTTAACAAATTCTAATATACCTACGCCGAGTTCAACTGCATCGCCACCATTTGAAACACCTGATTTAATAAATTCTAATACAAATGACTCATCGTCTATATCTGTTCCAGATATGCCGATGGGTGAAACTAATATAGATGAATTGCGAGAGAAATATCCAACAGAATTGGAAGAAATAAAGAATATGGGTTTTGATGATGAGGAATTAATTTTACGAACATTGGCTCAAAGTCATGGGAGTGTTGTAATAACTATAAATAAACTATTCAGTTAAAGAAATAAAGAATATATAATTCATATATATGGAGAAATCATTAGATTTGAATAATTTTGATAATTCTGAAAGTCCGGGTAAAGATTTTAATAAATATGTAAATGGGACATGGTTGAAAGAGAATAAAATTCCTGAGAAATATTCGAAATGGGGAACATTCGAAATATTGCATGAAGAAAATTTAGATAGATTAAATAAAATAATAAAAAATAGTGATGGTAAATTAAAATATATATATGATGAATTTATGAATGTGGATAAGTTGGAAACATTAGATTCGTCCGTTATTGATAAGTATATTAATGGTATATTAAACTGTGAAAATAAGTCAGAATTATGGAAGTTATTAGGTGATTATTATAAATTAGGAATTGTAAGTATATTTGGTTTTTATCCGGGAGAAGATGCAAAAGATAGTATAAATGTAGTTCCACATTTACATTCTGGGGGATTAGGACTACCAGATAGAGATTATTATTTTGACGATGATAAAGAAGAAATTCGAAATAAATATATAAATTATTTGGAATCTATGTGGGAGTTGTATCATATGAAAAGTAAAAAATTAGATCATGTATTTGCATTAGAAAAGAAATTAGCAAATGTAATATTTACTAGAGTAGAAAAAAGAGATCCACATAAATCATATAATAAAATGACAATAAGTGAATTAAAGGAAATATGTAATTTAGATTGGGAAACATATTTTTCCAAATTAATAATTAGAGATATTCCATTTATAATAGTAGATAATAAAGATTATTACAAAAAATTCTATGATTTATGGACACAATGTGATATGGAAATATGGCAGGATTATCTTATTACAAAAGTAATTTCTAATTTTTCAAGTTATATGAGTGACAGATTTTTTGAAAATAAATTTAATTTTTATAGTAAAGAATTATCTGGTCAAAAAGTCCCAAAACCAAGATGGGAGCGCGCAGTTGGTGTTGTCAATAGTAATTTAGGAGAATTATTAGGTAGAAAGTATGTAGAAAAGTATTTTCCCCAGTCATCAAAAGATAAAATGTTAGAAATGGTAAAAAAATTACAAGATGAATTACGAGAAAGAATATTAAGTTTATCTTGGATGAGTGATAAAACAAAAGATAAAGCATTAAAAAAGTATAAAGTTTTTACAGCAAAAATAGGATATCCAGATGAATGGAGAGATTATAGTGAATTAACATTTAATGAAAATGATAATTTAATTGACATAATTATCAAAGTTCATAGTTTTGAATTTAATTATGAAATGAGCAGATTATTTAAACCAACTGATAAAAATAGATGGGAGATGGATCCACATACGATTAATGCATATTTCCATCCTTTAAAAAATGAGATAGTTTTTCCTGCAGGAATTTTACAAAAGCCATTCTTTGATCCCGAAGCGGATGACGCAATAAATTACGGTGGTATTGGTACAGTAATTGCACATGAAATGACTCATTCATATGATGACCAGGGTAGTAAATTTGACGAGAAAGGTAATTTAAATAACTGGTGGACAGAAGATGATAAAAAACAATTTAATATAAACGCCAAATATTATATAGATGAATTTTCAAGTTTCAAAGTAAATGGTAAAAATGTAAATGGAGAACTGACATTAGGAGAAAACTTGGCAGATCATGGTGGAGTTAAAATAGCATATCATGCATTAAAAAAACATTTAGAAATAACTAAAAAAGTAGAAAAGATATCTGGATTTACACAAGATGAGCGTTTTTTTATATCTTGGGCGAATATGTGGAAAACGAAAATAAATGCTATAGAAGCGGATAAGCGCATTATAACAGACCCCCATTCGCCAAATGAATGGCGTATTAATGGAACATTAGCAAATATTCCTGAATTTCATAAAACCTTTAATATAAATAAGGGTGATGAAATGTATAGAAAAGATCCAGTTCAAATGTGGTAAAACAAAAAATATTTTAACCATATATGATATATATATATGTCCATTATTAACGACGTTGGGCAATTTACTTTTTAAAAGCACGGTAGAATTCCCTACAGGTCTACATCAAAATACAATTTGCACGAATGAATGCAATGATGTTGGTAATAAAGAAACAAATCCAGTTTGTAATCCAATACAAATAGAACGAGATGATTCATTTAATACGACTTTGCCATATATTAAAAAGAAAAAAAATAATTTTGAATATAGTTGTAATGGGTGTAATCGACAAGTATATCCAAATTTAGATGGAACATTTATGGCACATGATATATTATGGTGTAAAAGATGTTGGTCTGCTAAAATTTGGGATAAAAAACGATAATATATAAATTTATATATAACTAATAGAGTGGTTATATATAAATAATAGTTTAAATATCGCCATGAATTGTTATATCTTCATGCTTGATATCTAAATTATTAGTTAAGTAGTTTATAATATTTCCAGTATCTTTTCCTGATAATTTAAGTATGTATACATCTTTTTCACTAATAACACTGCACGAGCAACCAAGTTTTTTTCTTAAATCTTTTGCATAAGCTTTTAATTTATCTTTATCCTCTGGGAGCCCCTCAATCATTGTAATACATTTCTTTCCATTTCTTTGTTTTACATATATATCTATTTTATTATTAAATTGCGGAGTGTCAAATTGAGAAATATCATTTTGTAGAAATATTTTATTAAAATCCATTATATATATCTACATAAATAATATTTAAATAGATATAATAATAATTTAATTATTAAAAATACTTTTGCTTAAATATACACTTAACTGCTTTCTATAATATAGCTTATTGATCAAACTTTAAAAGTTATAAAAAATTGAAAATAAAAACCGTAGTAGTAAACAGTATCATGTATATAAATATAGTTATATACATAATATATATATATATAAATCATGCGATTATCACTAATAGATCCCGAGAGGTTGAAGCAAGAGGCTTATCCTGCGAACTGTGTACCAGTATTACCTAAGCATGATTTTATGATGTATTGGGTAGATAAATTTGGTTTTTTTAATAAAACACCAAGAGAAAATGTGGGAGAGATTCGTTATCAAATGATTAAAAGCGCATTAGACAGAGAGACCAAAATAATTAATCATTTTGGTGGAAAATCGCCATCGGAGTTTATGAATATACCTTCACATTATTCAAAAACTAATGGAAATCTTGTAATAAGTCAAATTGCATTAGATGATGGAGATTTTCTCAATTACCTATTAGACGATCCCGCCAATTGTGGGATAAATGCGTCATCAAAACTGTTAATATGTCTACAAAATATTTTACCAGTATTACACGAACAAAGGATACATTATGGTGATTTTGCTTTAGAAAATTTCATGGTTAAAAAAGATAAATATGGCAATTTAGAGAAGTTGATATTGATTGATTTTGGTCAATCCGAAATTTTTGATAAAACTAAAAGTGAATGTGAATGTACATGGAAATTTAAAGAATATTGCTATGTTCGTAGACATCTATTACCGCCTGATATGGAAACAAAATACAACATATCTTGCGAAATGAAAAGCAATGATATGTTGTCATTGCTTATGAAGAAAGATATGTTTGTAGTTGGAGTTCTATTGTATACAACTCTAAAAGGGTCAGAGCTATGGTCTTCTGATATATATACCAGTTCTGAAACCAAGATAGATGACCTGCGTAAATTACATATTTATTGGAGAGATTCAATTATGAAAAAAATGATACCAAAAAAAAAAATAATATTATTTAAAATTTTATTAGGTCTATTGCCAATAAATCTTGTTGATATGATATCACTTCCGAACTTATTTAGTTTAATTGACGAGTTACATAAAGTCGATACATTGGACATTGACGTCACATGTGATGAGAAGAATAAATTTGAGATATTTCGAATGAATACATTGAATTATCTAGATTCTTTCAAATATTTTGATGTCAAAGATATCAAAATTAATCATCCTTGTGTTGATATTATTAATCCAAGAAAGAGATCTCTGCCATTATAATTTTTTTTATCAATCTAAAAAATTGATTTTTAATCAAAATATATTTAAACTTTATATTATATTAAACTATTAAACTATGTCTTATGAATGCAAATATTGTAATTTTCATGCCTCTACCAATACTAGATTAAATCGTCATATTTCTACACAAAAACATGCACGTAATGTTTTATCAAAACAGATTAGCGATGAGAGTAATATAATTGTTAGTGAAATCATTGATGAAATTGTCCAAGAAAATGTAGTTCTAGAAGAAGTTATAAAGTTATGTCAGAATATGGATTGTGAAAGATATCCACCTGATTGGGATCTTGAAGAAGATACTGCCGAAACATATCAAGAGGGTCAATGGGGTAAATGTAATTTATGTGATGGATATTTTAATAACGATGGATTATGCGATATTTTATTTATCGAAGAAGAACCCAACAATCAAGAAGCCAGTTGTAATCTATGTGGAAAAGATAAAAATATTGTTCAAATGAAAGGGACCGGTGAATATATTTGCGGCGATGCATGCGATGAAAGTGATTTAGATGATGAATAAAGAATACTTTATTTTTTATATACCGAATAATAATAATAATAATATGTAATATATAATGAAATACGGTACGTCTGGATTTAGAGATAAATCAAAAGAAATTATCAATATATCATATAAAATAGGTCAAGCTATGTGTAATTTGGTTTTGAGTAATAATAAAAATTATGGTATTATGATAACAGCTTCTCATAATTATTACGAAGACAATGGTGTTAAAATAATAGAAAATACTGGAAATATGATATCAAAAAGGGATGAGAACTTTATAGAAGATTATGTAAATAATTTATTTGAATTAGATAAAATAATAGATGTTATGACTCCAAAATATATATATATAGGGTATGATACTAGATCAAGTTGTAATAATATTAAATTAAATATTATCAAAGGGATAAAATCAGTATGTAATAATATAAATATAATAGATTTTGGTAAAGTGACAACGCCTCAACATCATTATTTAGTGTCAGTTAATTCGCATAATCCGAACGATTATATCTGTAAATTTAATAAATTAATTAATTTTAATCTAAATTTTTCAAATATAACAATTGATTGTGCAAATGGCATTGGATATTATCCATTATGTCAATTAAAATCAATTCATAATCTTGAATATAAATTAATAAATACAGATGTGCACAATCATCAACTTTTAAATCATAATAGTGGTACAGATTATGTTATATCAAGTAATAATTTACCATCTCTTAATATAGTTGATAGTTTTGGATGTTCATTGGATGGAGATGCAGATCGATTTATTTTCTATTATTATGATATGAAATTAAATATATTAGATGGTGATTATATTGCAATGTTATATATTCTAATGCTCACAAAAATATTAAATAAAAATCCAAATAAATATACATTTGGATTTATTCATACACCATATACAAATAAAGCTGTAATAGAATGGGTAAAGAAAATAAATGATAATATTCAAATAGAATGTACAGCCACTGGTGTTAAAAATTTACACCATGCTGCATTAAAATATGACATAAGCGTGTATTTTGAATCAAATGGTCATGGTACTTTATTAATAAATAATTTAGATTTAAATCAGGACGATGATATATATAAAATAAATATATTAAATAATAAAGTAGTTGGGGATGGTATAAGTGGCATATTTTGTGTATTAAATTTTTTAAAAGAATTAAATATGAGTTATAAAGATTGGTTTAATTTATTAGTAAAAAATAATAATTTATTATATAAAAAAGAAGTAAAGGATAAGTCCATATTTAAAACGAATGATGTTGGCGATAGATTGTTAGAACCAGTAAATATACAAAATATGTTGGATGATATTATGAAAAAATATGATTGTTATTGTTTCATAAGACCTTCGGGAACGGAAGATATAATAAGAATTTATATAGAGGGTAAAACAAATTTATTTGATATAAGAAAAGAAATAGATGATTATTTAGAATAATTGTTTTATTATTTATAAATATTATAAATAATAAATTTTATGTTAAGAATATTTTTGTATCTAAAATTTAATTTTTTTATATTTAATATTCATTATCTGTAAGTATTTTTCTACAATCATAGTATTACATAAATTAACATCTGCTAATTTTCCAATTTCTACTAGACTATCTCTTCTATTTTCATAATTTATATTAGCATCATTGTCATCCCAATAAACAAATTTTGGTCCTTTATGATTTCTAATTATTTCTAAATCGTATGGTCTATAAACGCCGTAAAATAACACTGATTCGTTATTATTATCATCAATATTGTCATAATTATATTTTTTTAAATTATATTTATCTAAATCATATGTTAATGCGGATGAGATATGATATTTAGTAATTTTATAAAAACGTATAAAATCTTCTCCTATTTCTGAATGTTTAAAATCATAATCAACAAATTTTTCTATACGTCTAAACCTTTTAATAACTTTATTTTCAATATCGTCCATTAATATTTCTTTTAATTCTTTAATATCAGATTTTAATTCATTATTTTCAGATTTTAGATCCGATATTTCTTTAATAATTTTTTCATTATCTTTTGTTAATTTATCCGATTTATCTTTTAATAAAAAACTATCTAAATTATTAGAATCGTCGGATATTATTAATTTTTCATTAAATCCCAATTCATGTATTAAATTATTTGGTGTATCACTTTTTTTAATTTGATCTAATGCTTGTATAAAACTATCTGTTGGTAAATTAGCAGATGGGTTAGAAATGCCAGTTATTTCGGATAGAATGTTATCATTTGTTTCAGTGAATGTATCATCGTTTGCAATTAATTTTTTAATTTTATTTCTTTCTTTATTGACAATACTTTGAATAACTTTATCAACAGAGATATCAATATTATTTTTATATGAATCATAATTTTTAAATAACTCTTGGAAATTTACAGATGAAGATGCGTCATTAATTTTGATAAAATCACGATTAATATAACTAATAAGTTGAACTCTAGTTAATGCTTCTGTCATAATTTCATGTAATAGCATAATTGCTTCTAATTTACTTGTTTCAAAATTGTCGTTAAATTCAGATTCTGCATTAAAATATCGTTTTAATATAGGAAAATTTACATTAATCTTTAATATAATTTTTTGTCCAGATTGATATATTTCATATTTTCTGTCTTGTGTAGATTGAATAAATTTAATTATAAACATATTATCTTTTTTTAAATGTTGATAATTTTGTGATTCAAATTCATTTTTAGTTTTTTCATCATCTTGGCCTTCTACTTTATTAAAATGAAAAATCTTTTTTTCTTCAGTTTCTACATTTTCCATAATAGAATTATCAAATTCTTTGTATAATTTTGCATTGGACTTCTCTTCGGTTGGTGCATTTCCTTCGTCGCCCACGCCGATAATATCAAATAATTTTGACATAGGATCTTGATAAGGTAATCCTTTTTTGCTTTCCTTTGAATTTAGATTAACTCTTTTTGTTTTATTTAAGTCTTGTAAGAAATTTTTTTCAACTGTAACATATTTACCTCTATCAGATTCGATACCTCTAATTAGATTACTATTTTTATTTTCAACAAATTTCATTAATTCGTTTGATTCCATAAATTTATCACCTGTAATATTTAATTGATTTATAATATCCATTAATTCATTATTAAAAAAAACATATTCATTATCTTCTGATGCTTCTAATTCTTGTAATATTAAATCTAATCTATCTTTTGGAATTTTAATTAGTTCTTTTAAAAAAGGATGATCATAATTTAATCCACTAATACGAGATGGGTCAAGAATTGGGAATGGATTAAGAGTAGATGATCCATTAATATCATAATCTACTAATAATTTATTAATATAATCACTATGAATAACCCCAAATAATGTTTTCATATAAGGATTAAATTTAAACTGTGGATTTATAGATGTAATATCATGTATGACTTTATTACTAGTAATTAAAATACCCCAATCATTATATTTCATATTTGAATTATCATATAATTCATTATCTGTTTTTGTTATTGTAAAAAAGCCTTCTGCTTCTGGGTATGAGGGTAATGAATATGTTAAATATAATAAAACCTCACCTTTAGGAAATGAATATTTAAAATTAAATTCATTATAATTAAATTCTTCCTGTTTACTATCTTCAAATGTAATCATACATGTGCATTTTTTATTATTTAGAATATTTCTTAATGAGATATGTCTTGAAAATATTTCAAGCATATCTTTTGGATCAGGTATATTTACACCATCATTCAAACGAATTGTAACTACTAAACCATTATTTGATATTTTCAACATACTTCTTATTTTTTTTGTTACAATATCATTATTTATTAATACTTCACCCTTTGCATCTTTATCTAATAATAATTTCGAATATTTATTATCCCGAATACTTTCAAAATATACATCACCCAATGCACTTATATCTTTCGCTCCTCTTGAAAAGAACCCTCGATTATTTTCTTGACTTGTATAATTACCTACTTGTAAAAAACATTTTTTCATATCATCTCCATTTAAACCAATTGCCTGATCTGTTACCTTTAATATGCCATTATAATCTAGATGTATATGTATTTTTTTATTTGCAATTTTTCCTTTATCATATGCATCATCAGAATTAGTAATTAATTCAACAATTGCATCTATTATATGATTTACAGCAGAACCTCTAATAAATTTATATGCTCTTTCGTTAAATTGAATAAAATCTTTATTTGACATTTTATATTAAAAGAAATATATTAATATAAATATGAATAAAATTTAATTTAGGGCGAAGATTAATGGTCCTTCTCCAGAATCATCAAATTTCTCCATCCATTCAAAATAATTTTTTCTAAACTGATTATTTTTTTTCCACTCTTTGCATAGTTTATTTATAGTATCAACATCTACTGGATTTGATATTTTAAATCCAAAATATAAAGTTTCGTTTTTATCTAAATATATATTATACAATCCATCTGATTCTAGATCTAACCAATCATTCATAATAACAACATAATCAAATAAAGGTTGGTCAACCGATACCATGTCCTTAATTGAACTATGTTTATAATTTTCATGATTTTTTTTTAAATAATTAAAATATCTTTTAAAATTAGTCAAATTTTTCGAATCTTTGTCTATTAGTAGATCATAAAAAAATTTTTGTTGGATAGGTTCCCCAAAAAGTATTTTTGGATTATTCATATAATATATTTTCAATTTTATATTTGACTGGTATAAAAATATAAACTAAAGTGTTTTGATTAAACATCGTATATATAATGTTCTTTTTATTACTATTTTGTATTATTTTATATATTATCATCTGTATGATGTATATTCATTTTTATAATAATCCACAATCAACAACATTAATATCTTCGACTGGTTTATCATTATTATCTGTACTTGATGTTTCTATAAATTCAACTAAATCCATACCTTTAATAACTTTACCAAATACAACATGTTTTCCATCGAGCCATTCTGTTTTAGTAGTAGATATAAAAAATTGGCTACCATTTGTATCAGGACCACTATTTGCCATAGATATAGTTCCTTTATCATGTTTTAATATAAAATTTTCATCGGGGAATACATTACCGTATATAGATACACCCCCTGTGCCGTCGTGATTTGTAAAGTCTCCGCCTTGTATCATAAAATCTTTAATAACTCTATGAAATTTACTACCAACATATGCTTTCTTTTCACATAATGCTAAAAAATTCTCGCATGTTTTAGGCACAATATTTTTATTCAAACTTATTATAATTCTTCCTCTATTACCAGCATAATCAATATCCAAATATACAATATTACCAGTATTTAAATCACTACTTTCGACAGGTTCATCTGATAAATTAAATAAATTCTCTACATCATCTGAATGTAGTTCTTCTGAATCTTCACTATCAGAATTATTTAATTCAATTTCAATATTATCTTGTTCAGATTTTTTTTCTAAAGTATTTATTTTTGCTTTAGAATTTGTCAATTCGTTTGCAAAAAAGTTATAATATAGAATAGTCGATACTAATATAATAATAATAATTACGATTATTTTATGATTCATTAGTATTTTGTATAAATAATTTTTAATAAAAAAACTTAAAAATATAAATAAATTTAAAAATTAATATATGATTAGTATGATTTATAAGCCATTTTTTTATATAAATATATCGCGTCTCGTTTAATATATTTTAGTTTGTGTAAGAAAAATAACAATATAAATAAAATGATACAAATATTTAATAAAAGAAAATATGAATATGTATCTTTTTCCATATACTAATACTAATAATTTATATTTGAATATATAAAAAAATATAGTTTTTAATATATTCAAAATATAAAAACTATATGATATAATATAGATGGCAAACTTAAAAGTATTTTCATTAGATGGGTGTTATTATTCTAAATCAGCAGAAGAATTATTAGATGATAATAAAATTATATATTCTTTACAAAAAGTTTCACATATGGAAAAAGATGATATCAAAGATATCAATAAAATGTATACATTCCCACAAATATATTTAGAATACCAAGATAGTAAAATAATAATAGGTGGATATTCTGAATTAAATGAAATATATGATATAATTAATAAAAAAAATAATTTAGATGATACAATTGTAAAAGTGTTAGAAATTGTAAAATTACCAGATGATAAATACAGTAAAAAACAAATATTTAAACTTATAGATATATTGGTAAAAAAATAATTTTTTTTTAAACAATCTTTTTAATAAAAAATTATATAATATTATAATGGTCAAAATCTTATTAGCAAGTAACAGTAAAATCAAGGAAAATGCTATTAAAAAATGGTTTAGAATTCATTTTAAAGATACTGAATTAGAATTAGAAAAAATGATTGTGGATGATACATTAGTACCACCACAACCAATTAATTCTGGTGGTATGTTTTCATGTACTGATAGAATAAATTATGTGGAAAAAAACAATGATATCAGTAGTTTTGATTATATAATATCTATAGAAAGTTCTTTAAAAATAGTTAATGATGAAATATTAGATGTTGTAAATATTTGTATTAAAAATTGTATATTAGAGGCAAATTATCAAGATAGTGGACAAGAGATTGCAATTAATTATAAAGTAATGGAGGAGTATCCATTATTTATAAAAATAGTAGACGATTTATATAAAAATTATGAAGATACTAGTAAGAAATATATATATGATGGTTGTGAATTAACATTAGGAAAAATAATAAATAATTACTATCCAGATATTTCTAAAAATAACTGGATGAAGGTAATATGTAATAAAGATAGAGAAACACAAATATTTAGAGTATTACAAAAATTTACAACAAAATTAAAAACTGAAATAATTTAGTAAAATAATATTATGAAAATTATAATTTCATAATATTAAAATAATATTTTATAATATAATATAATGGATGATAATATATTAAAAAAGATTATTAATGATTTAATAGAAGCATTATTTTGTTATGATGCATTTCCGTTTCCGATATCAGCAGAATATCCAGATATCCATATTACAAGCAAGGTTAATATAATAGAAATGGAAATAGATGGATTTAAGGAAAAGATTAACAAATTATATGGATTAAATACATTTATTCCAATTATTCCAGAAAAAGGGAGTGAGATATATAAATGCCAATATGAAAAAATATATGGCAATATAACGAAACTATCAGAATTAATTTATTATATAAAATCATTACACATAAATCTAGATATAAATACATTGGAAAATATATTAGAGCGCGAGGTAGATCCTAATATGGAAATAAATAAAGATGATATTGAGAAATTTAATAAAAGAATGAATTTATTTGATTTCTTAGTTATTAAAAGTCAGCGAGAACAATATATAAAAGAATTAAATAGAAGACAACATGAAATAGATTTTTTACACAAAAAAATAAATACTGAAACAGATCTTTTAAAGGAAATAAAAAGTAAACCATCCTATAATTTATTATCAAGTAAAAATGCAGCAGAAATAATATTAAGAGAACAATTCAAAAAAAAAATAACTATATTTTTAATAGCATTTGAGAAAGATTTAAATAAAATTGTTTTAAGCAAAGAAATAATTTTATTAAAAAAAAGAAAATTTAATTGGTTCAAGTTTACCGACCAAGACATCGAAAAGATGATAGATTATATATGCATCGTCTTTAAGGATAAATTAATATTAATTTATGATGGTAGATACGATGTATTATTGAAGAAATTAAAAACGGTAAAAGAATTAATAATAAAGCTAATATCTTAATATATCTTTATATTTTGTAATAATATTACTATCTTGTGAGAATTTTCTATAAAAAAAGGATGATGAATTTTTAATTTCATTTAATTCGTGATTATTAATTTTATTGTAAGTTTTTGGATGTTTTCCCAAGATACTTTTTTTAATTCTCAAGTTTAGAATGTCTGTGTTATATATTTCTGTATTTTTAGTTTCTTTTAATATATATAGTTCTTTTAATTTTTTAGTAATAATATTAATTTGTTTTTTATTTGCTTCCCAATTAGAATATGTAATTTCAAAATTCTTAATATTATTACTTGGATATAATATAGATAGTAAATATTCATCTCCTGCTATAATTTTATTAAATAGATGAATTGTTTTATTAACTAATAATTTTTTAACATGGTGTCTCGATAAACAAAACCATCCAGAATGTTTAATTAATTTATAATCAAAACTAACATTAATAGATTTAATATTATAATCTTCAAATGTTCTTAATTTAATATATGACGTATTAATATTATCATTTTTAAGCATATTATATAATATTTTAAATGATTTGATAGGTAAACAGCTTTCTGACACTATAATAAATTTTTGATTTTGGTCATCTAATAAAGCAGATTTTAGTAAATTAATAATAGCATCAGTAAAATGTCCCCATTTTGTTTTAGTTAAATTCTTAATAATATTATTTTTTAACCAATGTGTTTTTACTTTATCTGGATTTTTTGGATGACAATAAATAGATATATTATCATAATTATTTTTAAAATAATATTCCCATATGTCTGGAAAATAAACATCGTCAATTATTAAAAATAAGAATGCTATTTTCATATATTTAATATATATATTATTAAATATATTATTTAGTAATAATTAGAGTATTTTATTCTGAAACATTGATTATATTAACAATTTTTTTTTGAATATTAATAATAAAATTATCATATATGGCTTGTTCATAATCAGCATTAAGCCATTCATTAATATCAATATTAGATTCTACTAGTATTTCATCTCTAATATCAATAATTCTTTTAGCATAATTTCTAATTAATGTTTTAAAAGGTATATTTTCTTCTTTTATTTTTTGAATTAATTTAATTATTAAATGTTCTCGACTTAATACATTATATTTAATTCTCATATTAATATACCAAACACACCAAACTGCACAAAACCCACCAGGATCGCCAATTTTTTTTGTTTTATAGTGATCATATGATTCTAATAATTGAAATCCAATTTTAGGTAAATAGTCTACTGGGGTTTTATAGATACAATTTGGAAATATTTCAAAAAATTTACTTTCAATGTGACCATTTAATATTTCAGGATTATAATTAAATTTATATGGGTATGATCCTCCATTCGGTTCAAATCGTTCGATTTCATTTTTTATTTTATCATATAATAAAATATTTGAATGGGAGCCATTTTCTAATTCAATGCCAATTGGTATTACAAGATATTGAAATTTTTTATTATTTTTAAATTTGTTTATTAATTTATCAAGAATAGTGGGATAAAATATATTTTGTCCATCCCATATAATTTCAAAATTAATAAAATCTTGTTTTTTCAATGTCCTACTTTTTTCTTTTAAATAATATTGTTCTAATGCAGAATTTTCAATAAAATCACTTGATAATGTGGTTAGAATATTATCATATAACGATTGTAAATAAATTAATCCAAATAAAATATCTAATGGAGTTCCTGTATATGTAATAAAATTAATATTTTCAGAAAATTCTGTTAAATCAATACAATAATTTTTTAATGTTCTTGGATAAAATAGTTTTTTTTCAATAATTAATAATTTAATTACATCAAAACATATATCTTTGTCTGTTTTTTTTAACATATTTTCTAAAGTTGGTATATTTATAATATCTTTAATTTGATCATATTTTTTAAAATTAAGTTCTTTTTTACATACAGTTAATATTTCATTATTAAATGATAATAAATTAAATTTATCTTGTCTTATTGTATTTATATATGATTTTGCGACCATATCGTAAAATATATCAATATTCTCACTATTTATGAATTCTAAAATAGTTTCATTATCTTTATTTTTAATTTCAATATTAATTCTTTTATTTTCAAGGATTGGTATTATTTTTTTCCATATTCCTGTTTTACAGATCAATAAAAAACACGATGTACCATTATTATCCTGTATATTTAAATTTGTATTTTGCACGATTTTATTTAAATTAAATTTATGCATTATATCGACAGAAGAACTAAAATTTTCTAAGATGATATGTAAAATAGTTTTTCCATATATGTTTGTTATATCTAAATCTAAATTTTTATTAACTATTTTATCAATAAATTCATAATTTTTTTCAATAATACAATAATGTAAAGAATTATTACCATTAATATCTTGTAGTTCTAAATCAGTTCCTTCTAATAAAATATCAAATATTTCATAATCATTTGATAAAATCGTATACATTAATGGAATAATTTGTGTATTACAATCTTGTATATTTATGTTTGCTTTTTTATCTATTAACATTTTAATCATATCTTTTTGATCAAAATTACATGCTATATGTAATGCAGATTCCCCTTGCTTCGTTTGAAAATTAATATCTTGTGTTTGTTCAATTACTTTTTTAAATATATCTATATTTTTAGTTTTAACTGCTAAATGGAGTGGTATATTATTTTCAGAATCTGTATCATCAAATGAATATTTATATTTAATGAATAGGTCTAACGCGTCTATATTTTTAAAAAGAACTGCATAATGAATAGGATTAAACCCATCATTATCTTTCATATCTCTAATAGAAATTCCTATATTTTTCTTTTCATAATCTAATATATAATTAATAACATTTGTATAATTATATTTGATGGGATTATATAATATATTTTGCCCATCTATATCATATATATCTATTTTACATCCTTTATCGACTAAATAATTAACTATATCGTGTTTATTATACATAATTGCATATTGAATAAGATAATTTTGTGAATTATCACGAATATTTAAATCAATATCTGGAGTATTTTCAATGAATTGTTTGAATTTATCCCATTCGTGATTTTTTAATAATTTAAACAATGTAATATTAATATCATTCATATATATTATATTTTATATTTTATAAAATATAATTATTTATAAAATATAATTATTTATAAATTTTTAAATAATCAAGAATTGTTGTAAGAACATTAAATAATGATAAAGTAGGAAAAGCTATACCAAAAATAGATATAAACATTACAAACAATACACATATTTTACACACTGACATATTTGCTGGAATAAATTCATGATAACTATCGTGACCAGCTATTTTTTGAATCACAAGACTCATGTAACATTTATCATCAAATATATCCCATAGAATTAATGCTTTTAAACAAAATATAATATGATAGGTTAATAAAGATTTTGGTAAGATACACCCAACCATCATAAAAATAATTCCTATAATATGAATTATTCTAACTAAAGTTATTAAATACTTATTTCTACAGTCTTGCGGTAATACCTCATTGTACATATTTTTTAAATAATAAAACATTAAAACATGAACAGATGGATTATCATGTTGCTTTTCTAAATTACAATTTGTTATTAGATAATTTATAAAATTATTATCTAAAATAGATTGATTATTAATAATATCATTTAGATCATCTTTTGATAAATTATCTTCATAAATTTCTTCATTATTGACTATATTTATATCATTTAAATCTGAAATTAATGTTGACATTGGAATATTTTCAATGCTCATATATATAATTAATAAAATATAATTTCTTTTTAATATTAATGATTAAAGATAAAATAATTCATCAAATTTGGTTTCAGGATACTACCTTTAAATTAAATTATTTGAATAGTAATTATTATTTAAATAATAATTCAAGATATATTATAAAAAAAATAAAAAATGCGAAAATTCCTGAAAAATATAAAAATAATGCGATTACATGGATTAGCAATAATAAAGATTGGAAATATATATTATGGAATTCGGAGATGATTGATATATTTTTATATACTAATTATCCTGAATTATTACCTATATATAAAAGATTTAATTTAATGATTTTAAAAATAGATTTTATAAAATATGTAATTTTATATCATTTTGGTGGCATATATTGTGATATTGATTCAATATCATTAAAAAGTATAAATCCCCTAATAAAATATTATAAAAATACTAATATTATTTTAACAAGAGTACCACACTTTAATAAATTAGAAAGAACATTTTTAAATTTAGCATTAAATATCGATAAAGAAACAGAATATTTAAATAATGGTATTATACTTTCTAATAAGAAACATCCGTTCTGGATGGATATTATCAAAAATATATCAAAAACAAAAGACGAATATCCTGATTTTTTACATTCGGCAAATGTATTTAATAGGACTGGACCTTTAATGTTAATGAATACATATAAAGATACACCATATAATGATATATCGTTGGCGAAATATTATTTTTTAGAACCATGTTATGGGTATGATTTACAATGTAAACCAAAACCAATATCATTTGCAATCCACTATCATGATTCAAATTGGTTACCAGATACGCCATCAAAATCAATAATTAATAAAAACATGATCTATTTCTGGTATAAAAATATTTTACCTGTATCAAGTAATATATATTTTAAATATTTGCGCGATTATAAAAGGCTAATGCTATCTATCGCTATAATCAGTTTAATTCTAATTATATATCATCAATAACAAAAAGACAATCGTCGCTTTTATTATGTTTAATGTCTATATAATTATTTTCGCTATATGGTCTACCATCGTTATAGTCATCGTCGTCATCGGCGTCGCCGTCGTCATCGTCTGAACTATTATAATTTTTTTTAATATTATTTGTAATATAATTATCTAATAATTTATCTGACATTATTGATAAATTTATATTAAATTTATTTTCTATAATAGATGATAAAAATAAAAATGTTTCATTTAATATTTTTTGTCTCTCTGAGTGATATGTTCGTATTAGAGATCTACATTCACTATAATTAAACCACCCAATATCTCCAATTTCTTCCATTTGATTCAAATTTTTATTATCTAAACATACATTTACATTTGGTTTACATAATGCAAAATAATATACATGTTTGTATAATATACTATCTGTACCATGAAATACTTCCTGAATATATGGAATATTATTTATAATAGAATAATCAGCTTTTTTTAACGATGTTTCCTCTTCAAATTCTCTGCACGCACATGCTAAATTTTTTTCTAAATATGCTCTTCTACCTTTAGGAAATCCCCATTCTGGCTGGTTATAATTTATTTTAATATTATCAAGATAATTATTAAAATCTATATTTTCTTTTAATGCCTCATGTTTGTTTTTAGATTTATCAAATTCAGTTTTATAAAATTTATTATCTGCATTTTTTTGCCATAAATTTTGCCATAAATCGCAGAATGGTTTATTTTTAATATCTTCCATCTCTTCTAGTGTCATCTGTTCGAATAATAATGTATATGTATAAATATTATCTTCATCATATCTACCACGAATATATTCTATATATCCTAAAGTTTTTTTCCTACGAATCATTAGAAATTTAAATTTATCTATATATTCGTTTGTTTTTAACAATATATTATTATTAATTGTATTACTTTTTACCAAATTAAAATAATGATCTTTATCAAAATATTTAATAAAATTATTAAAGATCGCACTATCGTCGATCTTGATCGCTATTATCCCAATACTCGTGATTGGGTCATTGCATTTTGAATACTTGTGTCCATACTTCCCACAATTGCAACAAAATATTTTTTTTTTATTATAATTTTTATAAAAATCTGTCATTTACTTAAATATAATAATTTTATATATTTAAGTATATATGATAATTTATAAATTAACGTAATTATTATTTAATAATTCATCCGAATCGGAATTAGATTCAGATTCCAATTCCGAATTATTAAATTTATCATTTTCAGAAGTATCATCAATTATTTGCTCAACATCCATATTTTCATTATAGTATTCTTTAACTTGTTTATCTGATACGATATCTTCTAATGTTCCTAAAATTACAATTCTTTCATCACCTGGAAAAAAATTTGTACCACGTATAGTAATTAATATATGATCATTTATTTGTAAGATCTTATTTGTTTGTGATACAACTATATCCCCTTTATTATCAGTTGTAAAACTATCTCCATTAATATAATTATTTCCAATAATACAAACAATTGGTCCATTACTTGCTTTAATTAGTGCCTTATTTAAAAGATCTATTTTACAGATAATCTTCGTATTAATAACTGGAATACATAATCTACATGAAAATTTGATATTAAATACATGGGAAGAATCAAAATTTTCTGGAATAATCTCACCATCAGAGTAATCCACAATTTTATAGACTTTTGTAATAAATCCATATTTATTACATTTCTTCTCGACCTTTTTCTTCAAATTATTTTTTAGATTTATATAAATATCATTATTAATTTGTTGAGGACGAAGTAATATTCGTGAATACAATTCTGTATCGGTATAAGGAGTAGATAATTCAGTCATTTATATATATATAATTATTATTTTAAATACATTTCATTTTCAGTTTTTTTATATAATACTATATATGAATTCGAATTCGCTACTAAGTTTAACATTAAGTTCATTGATTTATATCATATTAGAAGACAATATTTATACTTATTTTCAATCAAAGGAATACCTTAAATATATAAATGGAAATTTAGCAATCGGTGTTCTAGTATTCTTTTTATCTTATTTTATTTTACAATTACTTAATATAAAATATAAATCATATGAGCGGTTTACACTAATTGATACACCTAATATTAATTCTTTAGACAACGAAAGTTCTATAAAAATATCTATCAATAATATTCAAAATATCTTTACTAATAATACATTTTTTGGATCCAAATATAAATCCGACAATTTTATGTTGTTATTAGATGATATCGCATATGATTATATAAATATTCAAAGTATATGCGATATAAATAAATTCAGATCTTTTACTTTGAATAGCGAAGATCTAATTACAAGTGAAAGTAAAAGAAATGCATTAAATAATCATTTAATAGAATCAATTTCGTTTATTCCAGATAATATTACTAGTATCAGAAATGAAATAAATAATATTATACATCTATTATTTAATGAATATCTATATAATTGCTCATAAAAGTATAATTTCTAGAAATTATTACTTTTCTATTCCATACTTTGGTTTTTATTTGTATTATTATATAAATAAAAAAAACAAATATTCTCTTTAAATATATATTTTCAAATAGATATATAGAATTATTAGATATTAATAATAATGAATATATTAAGATACGAAACAAGTTCGGTTAAATGGTGTGAAACAATCTATAAATATTCTAATTATATATGTGAATTTTTTAACACAGTAACTGGTTTTAGTTATATATATTTTAGTTTTTTATTATTAAAAAACTTAAGAATGATACATGGTCAAGACTTTGGATATAATAAAATTAAAATAATGTCTAAGATAGAATTTAAGAATTATAGTATTTATCTTACATGTTTATCAATTGGAATATTTACAATATATTTTCATGGTACATTATCGTTAATGGGACAGTTATTAGATGAATTCTCCATATTA
>Ga0209533_1000515_pt1 | contig 37339 bp, 32 predicted proteins | sample COG_04_FD_184748 | JGI IMG/M metagenome (GOLD analysis project Ga0209533, IMG submission 184748) | Pelagic Microbial community sample from North Sea - COGITO 998_met_04 (SPAdes) (version 2) | ecosystem: Environmental > Aquatic > Marine > Neritic zone/Coastal water | place: Helgoland, sampling...
GGTGTATAATATTTCAATTCTTTGAATAGAACAAGTTTCACACTGCTTGAATGTTATATTGATTGGATAATCCTGCTCATTGTAAATGTAGGTAAGCTCCCACCCCTCAATACTTACTATGTTGTTGTTTTTTGTACTCATCAACGGATTAACAAAATAATTAGAGAAGATATTATTTCCCTTAATATTTTTAAAAACTGAATTTTTTTGGTCATAATTAATAATACTAGTTTGATTTGAGCTACAGTCATCTATTGAGGTGATGTTTCCATTATCAACAGTTAAAATGTTAGTGCAATTTTCATCATCACTAAAAATATGTATTTCATTTTCTTGAGGATAATCTATGGAAAATGTTTCTATTGAAGAACTTTCATCACTATAATTTTCTTGATACACAATCAACTCAACCAACACGTTTGAACTATTATAAATATAATCGAATTTAAATGTCTCAACTAGTTCTTGATTATAATATTCATCTGCATCTATCTTATTAATCATACCCTCTTCGTTATAGGTGTAATTAACCCCAGAATTGGATTCATCATCTGAACCAGTTATAGAAATTAAGTTATTCTCATTATATAAATAATTAGATTGGGATGTTAACTCACCGTTAAAATAGAGATTTATCGTTTTAGGGATTAAGCCATAGTTTGTAGAGGTATTGTCATTTGTATCAGAGCTATCATCACTTGAACAAGCGAATATTGAAAAAGCGGAGAGTAATAATATTTTTTTCATAATAAATTGGTTTATACTTCAAAGATAACAAAAAACATTTCATAGAATTAGTCCAAGTTAAGTACTTATTAGCTCAGTAGCTTTGGAACAAAGCGTGCTGAGAAAAGAGCTAAAAGTGAAAAGAACAGAAATGTCTGTCAAAAGTCTGTCAGTTATTTAGTAAATTTGGACTGTTCTTTGAGATGTTTAAAAATTAAGTGAGAGATAGCTTTTAGAAGCTTTTCGAGACTGGTTAGAGAGTGAGAGCATAAAAAAAGCCCTTACATTGCTGTAAAGACTTTATAACTGGCTCCTCCTCTTAGGCTCGAACTAAGGACCCTCTGATTAACAGTCAGATGCTCTAACCAACTGAGCTAAGGAGGAGTGTTTTCGCTATTGCGAGCGCAAATATATAGTATTTTTTATTCTATACAAATAGAAATTTAAAAATATTTAACTGAAAATCGCTTTAAAAACATCATTCCCGTTGGCAAACAACACCAGTGCAATCAAAATAAAGAATCCTGCCGTTTGTGCATACTCCATAAACTTGTCGCTTGGCTTGCGCCCTGAGACCAATTCGTAGAGTAAAAACATCACATGTCCACCGTCTAAAGCAGGGATTGGCAAAAGGTTCAATACGCCTAACATAATCGATAAAAAGGCCGTAATATTCCAAAATGCTTGCCAACTCCAAGTGTCTGGAAAAATATCAAATATCGCTTTAAACCCACCAACCCCTTTATAAGCGCCTGTACTGGGTGAGAAAATAAGCTTTAATTGCATCCAATACGCCGACATCTGTGAAGTAAATTGATTCAACCCAACCCCAATACTCTCGCTAAAGGTATAGGTGTTTACAACAATGTTATAATACCCTAGTTCTTGTATAGCGGAATAATTACCCCATCTATAAATACCTGGTCTTCCATCCTGGTCAATTTGTAGGGTTTTGTTGAGCGTCTCCCCAGCTCTTAATATGGTAACGTCTACCGATTGTCCTTTATAGGTTTCAGTTAAGGCTTCAAATTCATCAAAATATTTAATCGGTGTTCCGTTTATGCTAGTCAACAGGTCGCCTTTCTGTAAATCTTGGTTTTTGTTTATAGAGTTTTCTTCTAAGCTCCCTACAATAAACGGTTCTCTCAATTCAAATGAGGAGCGGCTTTTACTGCTGCTTAGTTGACCTAAAAAGTCTTCTGGAAACGTTACTGTCATTGGCACGCCATCGCGCTCAAAACTTACCAACTTTGCCGCTAAAAGGTTTTTTCTTAAATCCGAATACTTAACAATTTCTTGTCCATTAATCGCTGTGATATTATCTCCGATTTGTAAACCGAGTTCAATCAATAAAGGGTTTGTAATCAAATACCCATCTTTGATGCTTTTGGCATCAATATCCGAATCGCCATACGAAAACGCCATAAAGATATAAATGACGGCTGCCAGAATAAAATTCACCGTCACACCCCCCAACATGATGATCAAACGTTGCCATGAGGGCTTCGAACGAAACTCCCAAGGTTGTGGCTCTTGTGCCATTTGCTCTTTGTCCATACTCTCGTCAATCATCCCTGAGATTTTGACATAGCCGCCCAAAGGCAACCAACCAATCCCATAAACGGTATCGCCAATTTTCTTTTTAAACAAAGAATATTTGACATCGAAAAAAAGGTAAAACTTTTCGACGCGCGTTTTAAATAATTTTGCCGGAATAAAGTGGCCCAATTCGTGCAGTACAATCAATAGTGAGAGGCTCAATAAAAACTGTGATATTTTGATAACAAATTCCATGTCGTGTGTGTAGGATTAAGTAAACAAATGTAAAGTTTTCAGTTTAGATACAAAAACTTTATTAGCGTACTTAATTTTTAGAGAGATATCATCAACATTCTCTGTTCTGTATTGTACTTTTGTATCCATAATTATGTTGCTATGAATTCTTTTTTTAAAAAATATAAACTCTTCATTACCACACTTTTTGTGCTTTCCTGTATTATAATTACATTGTTTTATAACATCTTGAAACCTGTAAAGGTATTGCCTATTTATCAACCCGCCCAAGTGAATTATGAATTGGTGGACAGCACCATTCAGCACCAAAAAAAATACCACCACATCGCAGATTTCAGCTTGATCAATCAAAATGGAGACACCATTACCCAAGATTTTTATAAAGACAAAATTTATGTAGCAGATTTCTTTTTCACAACCTGTCAGACCATCTGCCCCATCATGACGGATCATATGCATGACATTCAAAAACAAACCATTACCGATCCCGAAATTCTTCTTTTATCCCACTCTGTCATTCCTGAAATTGATACGGTTGCTCAGCTCAAACGCTACGCCAAAAAAAAGTTGGTCAATGCCTCAAAATGGAATTTAGTCACAGGCGACAAAAAACAAATTTACGAGTTAGCTCGTAAATCCTATCTGGCGGTTAAGGATGCTGGCGACGGTGGCCCCTATGATATGATTCATACGGAGAACTTTATGTTGATCGATAAAAAGCGGCAAATTCGCGGGTTTTACGATGGAACCGATCCCGAAGAAATTGAACGTCTTCTTGAGGATATAAAAATTTTAAAAGCATCGTATAAAAACTAATCTTTTTAGTACTTTTGCTTCTTTAAAATGAATCTAAATAAGCATGCGCTTTACCATTGCAGATCTTAAAAAAGGTGAAAAAGGTGTCATAACTGATAGCTCTTCCGAAGATATTCCTCTAAAATTATTAGAAATGGGATGCCTCCCAGGAAATGAAGTGTGTTTACTTCAGTTAGCTCCCTTCTCTGACCCCATGTACCTCAATGTAAACGACAGTTTTTTAGCCATTAGAAAAGAAACCGCTTCTTTGATTGTAATCGAAAAAATAGATGAGTAAACAGCTAAACGTTGCGCTAATTGGAAACCCAAATACAGGAAAGACTTCGGTATTTAATGCCCTAACAGGGCTCAACCAAAAGGTGGGAAATTACCCCGGAATTACGGTTGATAAAAAACAAGGGGTTTGTAAATTATCCCGTGGTGTCAAAGCTCATATTTTGGACCTTCCGGGTACCTATAGCCTCAACGCTTCTTCTTTAGATGAAAATGTGGTCATCGAATTATTACTAAATAAAAATGATAAAGATTATCCCGATGTCGCAATAATTGTCAGTGATGTCGAAAACTTAAAACGAAATTTACTCCTTTTTACGCAGATTAAAGACCTCAAAATCCCCACTATCTTGGTGATTAATATGAGTGATTTGATGAACCGTAAAGGCATCTCCTTAGATATTGAACTGTTAGAAGCTAAACTTCACACCAAAATAGCCCTTGTCAGTACCCGAAAAAATCGAGGGATTGATGAACTTAAACAGCTGATTGAAAGTTATAAAACCATTTCTACGGAATCCTGTTTAGATACGACCTCAATTGATACAGATTATTTTCAAAGCTTACAAAAAGCCTTTCCAAATCAAGACGTTTACAAATTATGGTTGGTGATTACTCAAGACGCCAATTTTGGAAAAATTAACCGTCAGGAGTTAGATGTTTCAAAATTTAAAACAAAATCAAACCAAGAATTAAAGCGCTTGCAACAAAAAGAGGCCATCAAACGCTATCAATATATTAACGCCATTTTAAAAGAAGGCCAAACCATTGACCGCTCTAAAGCCACCGACTTACGAAGTAAATTAGACCGTTTACTCATTCATAAAGTGTGGGGATACGTGATCTTTTTCTTAGTTTTATTAAGCATTTTTCAAGCGATCTATGACTGGGCAACCTTTCCTATGGACCTCATCGATACCACATTTGCAAGTTTGGCTGAGTGGGTCAAAAACACCTTCCCTGGTGGTGGGATGGTAACCGATTTGGTCGCCGAAGGCATTGTGTCAGGAATTGGAGGGATCGTCATATTTATTCCACAAATTGCCTTTTTATTTTTATTCATTTCAATTCTGGAAGAAAGTGGCTATATGAGTCGCGTCGTCTTTTTAATGGATCGTGTGATGCGTCGCTTTGGATTGAGTGGAAAAAGTTTAGTGCCCTTAATTTCTGGAACGGCTTGTGCTATCCCCGCCGTGATGGCCACCCGAAATATTGAAAACTGGAAAGAACGTCTCATTACTATATTGGTCGTCCCATTTACCACCTGTTCGGCACGTTTACCCGTGTACCTCATCATTATCGCCTTGGTGATTCCAGAAGGCTCTATTATCGGACTAAACTATCAAGCGCTGGTCTTAATGGCATTGTACTTGCTTGGCTTTGGAATGGCAATTTTTTCCGCTTATATTCTCGATAGAATTTTAAAAACAAAGTATAAAACCTTTTTTGTGGTAGAAATGCCCAACTATAAACTACCGCTCCTAAAAAATGTCATTATTACGGTCATTGAAAAAACAAAAACATTTGTGTTTGAAGCCGGAAAAATCATTTTAGCCATCTCCATTATTCTATGGGTATTGGCGTCTTATGGTCCTGGTGATAAATTTAACAATGCCGAGTCCTATGTAGAAATATCCTCCACACAAACCGCTTATGAACTGGACGATCAAATTGCAGCTTTTAAGCTAGAACACTCTTATATTGGGATTGTAGGAAAAACTATTGAACCCCTAATTAAACCTTTAGGATACGATTGGAAAGTGGGTATTGGATTGGTGGCCTCGTTTGCGGCACGCGAAGTATTTGTGGGAACTTTGGCCACCATTTACAGTGTAGGAAGCGCTAGTGAGGGCGAAAATATAGATACCATTAAAACCAAAATGGCGAACGAAACTTATGCCGATGGCACTAAGGTATTCACGCTTGCTTCTGGAATTTCATTACTCTTATTTTATGCCTTTGCGATGCAGTGTATGAGTACACTTGCTATTGTAAAACGAGAAACTAAAAGTTGGAAATGGCCTATTCTTCAGCTCATCGGAATGACAGCTATTGCTTATATTTGTGCCTTAATTGCTTTTCAATTTTTAAAATAATCAGTGATGAACGATTTTTTTCAAACACTCATAGTCGCATCCGTTTTAGTTTTGGCGCTTATGTATCTGTTCCGAAAACAACTTTGGAAATCCAAAAAAAAGAACGATAATTGTGGTAACGGCAGTTGTGGCTGTGCTTAACCTAAAGCGACGTCTAGCGTCATCATCACAATAAATCCGCCAATAAATCCAAGCGTTGCAACATCGGTATATTTATCGCGCTGTGTTTCTGGAATCACTTCTTCAACAACCACAAAAATCATAGCCCCAGCTGCAAAAGCTAAAGCATAAGGTAATATAGGAGTAAAGAATGTCACAGCAACAGCACCAATGACCGCAGCAATAGGTTCTACAATGGCAGACATTTGTCCGTACCAGAAGCTTTTAAACTTACTAACACCCTGACGCCTAAGTGGCATAGAAACCGCTAGGCCTTCTGGAAAGTTTTGAATTCCAATTCCGAGTGCCAATGCTACAGCACCCCCAATAGTCGCTTCAGGAATTCCTGCGGCAACACCGCCAAAAAGCACACCAACGGCTAACCCTTCTGGAATGTTATGAAGTGTGATCGCCAACACCAATAAGGTGGTCCGATGCCAAGGCGATTTCACGCCTTCTTTTTCGCTCTCTTTAAAATTTATGTGTAAATGGGGTAGCACTTTGTCGAGGCCAAATAGAAATAACGCTCCAAAACCAAAACCAACCGCTGCTGGAATCACTTTGACAAAACCTTCGCCTGAGCTCATTTCAATACTTGGCGCTAATAGACTCCAAAAACTTGCAGCCACCATGACACCCCCAGTAAATCCGAGCATCCCGTCCAAAAGTCCACGATTCATGCCTCTAAAGAAAAAGACAAGAGACGCCCCTAAAGCCGTGACAATCCAAGTGAACAATGACGCGTATAATGCAGCTAAAATAGGGTCTATACTACTAAGATAGGAAATGATCTGATCCATGTTTATTTTTCAAATTTTGACAAAGGTACTAATTCTGTTTTTCTTTTTGAAGCTGTTCGTAAGCTTCTTGAACTTTTCTAAATTTTTCTTCTGCCCCTTTTTGGTGCTCTTTTCCTAAGTGCATCACTTTGTCTGGATGATACTTTTTAGCCATTTTTCGATAAGCCGTTTTTATCTCAGACAGACTAGCGTTGGAATCAATTTCTAAAATCTTGTAGGCATTGTCCGAACTCTTGAAAAACATGGCTTTAATGCTTTCAAGATCTCTAGGATTAACCCCTAAATAAGAAGCAATCAGAGTAATTGCATTTATCTCTGAGTCGGCAACATGCCCATCAGCTTTGGCAATACCAAATAAGAAATGAAGCAGTTGAAGTCGAGAGGCGTGATCCATCATTTGACGAATTTGCAAACAGACTTGTCGAGTCGAAATATTGCTTTGTTTGGAAATCTCTTTAAATAAATTAAAGGCCTTATTGGCGCGGTCTTTTCCATACATTTGGACAAATTGTGCCCGCACAAAATCCAACTCGCGTTGATCTTGTTTACCATCGGCTTTGATGACTATAGAAGCCAATATCAATAGACTCACTTCAAAATCTCCAGATTGGGTTGCCGATTGGCTTTGAGTATTTACCGCCCCGCCTTTTGAAGAAGCATCTAATAAACTCCCAACAGCCATTCCTATAATAGCGCCAATTGGCCCTCCAAATGACCATCCGATTGTGGCGCCTATCCACTTTGAAAATCCCATAAATGTGTGTCTTATTTAAATTAAAAATCAAACCTACAAAAAAAGAACAGAACTGCTTAACAACCCTATTGATTTATAAATTAATTTATAGTCAATTTAACAGTTGTCAATCTTAAAAATGAATATAATTGACCAACAAATGTGTATCTTTGTCCCTTAATTAAAAAAACAAGACACATGTATCCAGCAGAATTAGTAAAACCCATGCGTGAACATTTGACGCAAGTCGGCTTTGAAGAATTACATACCGCCGAAGCTGTGGACGCTGCTTTAACTCAACCTGGCACGACTTTAATAGTAGTCAACTCGGTTTGTGGTTGTGCAGCTGCCAACGCTCGCCCTGGCGCAATTATGAGTTTAGAAAATGATAAACGTCCAACACAAACTGTTACGGTTTTTGCAGGGGTTGATAAAGAAGCCGTTGATAAAGCCAGAGCACATATGATTCCTTTTCCTCCAAGCTCGCCTTGTATGGCCTTGTTTAAAGATGGAGAATTAGTGCATATGCTTGAGCGTCATCATATCGAAGGACGCCCTGCAGAATTGATTGCTGAAAATTTAATGGATGCGTATAACGAACACTGTTAGTCCCATTCAAAAATTTATTAAACCAGGCATTTGTCTGGTTTTTTTTGGTTTAAACTAGCCTATAATCTCAACTAAGTCTTCGATTTTTGTGAGCAACTGTACTTTAATGGCCGTGTTTTTGAGTCCTATTTTATTGTGCTTGGAAACAAATATAATTTCAAAGCCTAATTTTTCGGCTTCTAAAATTCGTTGATCTACACGCTGAACAGGTCGAATTTCTCCAGACAAACCTACTTCTCCAGCAAAACAAAAGTTTTTAGCCAAGGCTTCGTCGTCATTAGACGATAAAATGGCCGCAACGACTGCTAAATCAATCGCGGGGTCATCGACATTAATGCCGCCGGTAATGTTTAAAAATACATCTTTTGCGCCGAGTCTAAAGCCTGCGCGTTTTTCCAAAACCGCCAAAAGCATGTTGAGCCGTTTGGCATTAAACCCTGTTGCACTACGCTGCGGGGTCCCATAAACCGCCGTGCTTACCAAAGCCTGAACTTCGATAAGTAAAGGACGAACGCCTTCGAGGGTGACTGCAATAGCGTTTCCAGACAGAGCTTCGTCTTTTTTGGAAATTAGAATTTCTGAGGGATTGGTCACTTCTCGTAAACCTGTCCCTAGCATTTCATAAATTCCTAATTCGTGGGTCGATCCAAAACGATTTTTATGGGCTCTTAAAATTCTAAAGACATGGTTTCTATCGCCTTCAAACTGAAGGACGGTGTCTACCATATGTTCTAATATTTTTGGCCCTGCAATTGAACCATCTTTGGTGATGTGTCCTATGAGTATAACCGGCGTAGCGGTTTCTTTTGCAAACTTAATCAACTCGGAGGTACATTCTTTTATTTGAGATACGCTTCCGGCGGATGCTTCGAGATAATCACTTTGTAGCGTTTGAATTGAATCAATGATGACCACATCGGGTTGAAGGGCTTGAATTTGTTTAAAGATAAGCTGCGTTTTGGTTTCAGTAAGAATATAACATGTATCATTCAAGGGCTGAATACGTTCCGCACGAAGCTTGATTTGTTTTTGACTTTCTTCTCCTGAAACATAGAGCGTTTTATAGGGTAATTTCAAAGACACTTGAAGCATGAGTGTGCTTTTTCCTATACCAGGTTCACCGCCCAAAAGCGTCAGTGATCCAGGGACAATACCACCCCCGAGGACGCGATTTAACTCCCCATCAGTGGTGTCCATTCGGACGGTTTTGGTGGTGTCAATTTCAGAGATTCTTAAAGGTTTTGAGACTCGGTTTGCTGCACTTTGAGTCCCTGTTTTCCAGTCTTTTTTGTCGGGCTTCTGCACCACTTCTTCTGTGATGGTGTTCCATGATTTACAGGACGTGCATTGCCCTTGCCATTTGGCCGATTGCGCACCACAGCTCTGACAAAAAAAGGTTGTTTTTACTTTAGCCATTAGTATCCGTATTCTGCTTTTATTGTATTTGCTCTTTCAAACATATCATCTTTTGTGTAGCCTTCTACCTCATCAAGTACGTATGCCGATTTATAGGTTTTCATGGCCTTTTTTGGGTTCCCTGTTTCTTCATAATAGCGTGCAAAATAAAAGCTTGCTAAAACAGTGTCGGGATGTTCATCTCGAGCCACTTTGCCTAGGTCTTGAAAGTATTCGAATTGTTCTGTTTTTTCAATGGCAGCAGCTATGGCTCTGAAATCGTTGACAAGGATTTGTTTTTTGATACCAAATAACGTTTCAATCATGGCGTACTTCTCGTTTAAATAATCGACTGGCGATGTTTCTAAGGTTAAAATATGGTCTTTATATTCAGTCTTGCTGATGGGCTGAAAGACAAGAAATATATGTTCTAATGCTTTTGGAATGGCTTGGGCTACAAGGGAATAATGGGTTGCACCCTCAAAGTTGTTAAATCCATATAGAAGGTTGGGGTTTTCTAGTGTAGAAATTTGGGTGTTGAGTTCAATAATTTTTTTCTTATTGCGCTTTATATCTGAGGTAGCTGTTGCTAAATAATAAACTATTTTAGAATCATTGTCGAGTGCTAATCTTCTTGTGAGATTCTCATCCATCGTATACGATAAGCTTGGGCTTAAGGCGATATAGGAATTAAAAACTGGGCGGTTGGAAAATGCAAAATAGTTTATAAAATTTGCTGTTTTGCCGTGTCCTATTGCAATCCTAAAATCAAGGCTACGGTAATTGTCGCTTATATACGGCAAAAGTTCGTTTTCAATAAAATCATAAAACTGAGCGCCTGATTTTGAGGGTAAATTCGTGACATCAGAAATCACAGAGTCGTCTGCCCTTGAGTCGACCTGATTAATGCCAACCACAATAGCTTCTGGCATATCATCCCAATAGGAGTAATAATCTACATTTCCTGCAGTAACTTCAAACAGATAATCGCCATCAAAAACAACAATTAAAGGGTAGCTTTTTTCAGGATTATCTTCATAATTTCGAGGGAGTTGTATTTTTAATTCCCGAGTTGTGCCTAAGGCTTCAGAGGCAATGGATTCATAAACCGTTTGAGCAAAAGTTAGATTAAAACACAGCAGGGTTGCAATGGCAAAAAATTTCATAATATATCTATATGTGGTTTGGTGTTGCCAAGTTAAGAAAATAACCGAAAAACAATTGTACTATTTGGAAGTTTGTTTTGGGTATAGTCTGTTGTAGATGGGCAAAAAGACTAGCGAGAGGCCGCCTAGTAGAACGACCATGATTGTTTGTGAGGTCCACATAATCCAGCCAAAGGCAATACTAGGATCTTCTGGGATATTAAATATAGAAAACGCTGCAAAAACGGCCAGCGGGTAGGACCCAATTCCACCGTTGGTTGCGGCTATGCTAAAACTTGCCGAAATGAAACCCATTAAAATCGCCGAAAACGGAAGTTGACTTGTTTCGAGAATCGAGAAGGATGTAACATAAAACATCAAAACATACATCAACCAGATAAACAGTGTGTGCGCCAAGTATGTCCACTTTTTTTTCATTTTGATAATGCTTGACACGCCCTCAATAAGTCCCGTGAAAACTGTTTTGATTTTGAGGATAAAAACATGATTGGAGGTGTTGTATATTTGATACCCCAATGCTAAACCTGAGATTAAAATAAGACCTAACACCATCAATTTGGTAGGGTTGACATTGGTGTGTAAAAAATCAAAAATGATATCAAATTCTAATAGTAAGCTTATACTGATAATACATAACATGACTAATAAATCCGCCACTCTTTCGGCGATAATGGTGCCAAATCCTTTTTGAAAAGGGACGCCTTCATAGTTTGTTAAAACAGTAGCACGCGAGACTTCTCCCGCTCTAGGGATTGTATAATTTACTAAGTAGGAGGTGAAAACCGCCATAATACTGTTTGGTAGTCGCAAGTGATATCCCATAGGTTCTATCATAAACTTCCATCTGTAGGCTCGTGATAGGTGGCTGAGCAATCCAAAAAAAACGCCAAGTCCAACCCAAAAATAATTAGCATCTTTGAAATACCCTAATAATACTGGTATAGAAATTTTGGATAATGAATACCAAACCAACAACACCCCAAGCAAAAGCGGTAGGCTTATTTTTAGGGCCGATTTGAGATTTTGATTCAAGGGGTTAGTTTAATAAATTATTAAGCTCATTTGGAAATACTAAAGATGGCTTGAATACTTTTGCGGATTCAACATCCATAAAGGCATAGGTGATTAGAATCAAAATATCGCCTATAGATACCTTGTGTGCTGCTGCTCCATTCAGAGTGATTTCACCAGAATTTCTAGGGCCAGGAATGACATAGGTGTCTAGGCGTTCGCCATTGGTGTTATTGACCACTTGTATTTTTTCGCCTTGAATAATATTTGCAGCATCCATTAAATCTTCATCAATCGTGATACTACCAATATAATCAAGTTCGGCCCCAGTGACTTTTACGCGATGAATTTTAGATTTTACGACTTGTATTTGCATAGGAACAAAGATAATTAATTTAAAGCGATATTATCAATTAATCGAACATCTCTTGCAAAGACTGCTATAAATGCGCGGTATGTTTTAGTTTGATTTTTTTGCTGAATGGGCGCTAAGGTTTCGCTCTCTGAAATTTGGAAATATTCCAGCTCAAATAAAGGATGGTTCTTAAACTGAGTGCGTACCCATTGAGATATCTCTTCTGAAGGCTCAGATTTGAATTTTTCTTTAACCGATTTTAATGTTTTATAAATTAAATCGGCTGTTTTTAATTCTTTATCAGACAAACGGCTGTTTCGAGAGCTCATAGCGAGTCCGTTGGGCTCGCGCTCAATTGGGCATCCTATGATGTTTACGGGAAGCCCTGTTAGTTCAACCATCTTTTTGATGATTTGTAGTTGCTGAAAATCTTTTTCACCAAAATAAGCGGCATTGGGTTTTACAATTTGAAACAGGCGTTTCACAATAGTTCCAACGCCATCAAAATGGCCGGATCTAAATTTTCCTTCCATTTGAGATTCTAATCCTCCAAAATCAAACGGTTCTGACTTTGTTTGAGACCCATAAATATCCTTGACTGTGGGGGCATAGACTAATAGTGCTGTAGTAGAAAGTGTTTCTAACAATTGAATATCTTGTGTCAGATTACGGGGGTATTTGTTTAAATCTGTTGGATTGTCAAACTGCGTTGGGTTTACAAAAATACTGACAACTACCAATGTGTTTTCAGCTAAGGCGGCTTTAACTAAGGATAAATGCCCCACATGAAGCGCGCCCATAGTTGGCACAAACCCTAACGAAAAAACGGGGTGTTTTTTCTTGGAAATAAAGGCGCTTAACTCAGCTTTAGACGTGTAAACTTGCATTTAGTAAATAATTAACAACGTGCAAACTTAAGGTATTACTATTAATCTGCATAAAATTTTGTATTTTTGCGTGTTTTTAGATGATAACGCTAAAACCCTAGAACATATGAAAGATAAGAGAATATTATACGTGTCGTCCGAGGTTGTTCCATATTTACCTGAAACTGAAATTTCCTCCATGTCGTTTGAAGCCCCTAGAATGGTCAATAAACAAGGTGGACAGATACGAATATTCATGCCACGTTATGGGAATATTAATGAGCGCAGACATCAGTTACACGAAGTAATTCGTCTTTCGGGGATCAACTTAGTGATCAATGATTTAGATATGCCCCTTATTATAAAAGTGGCTTCTATTCCAAAAGAGCGAATCCAAGTATACTTCATTGATAACGAGGAATATTTCAGCAGAAAAGCTACACTAACAGATGAAAATGGGCAGTTGTTTGACGATAATGATGAACGTGCTATCTTTTTTGCCAAAGGCGTCATAGAAACCGTAAAGAAATTAAATTGGGCTCCAGACATTATTCATGTTCAGGGATGGTTGGCCTCTTTATTACCTTTATATCTAAAGCAATATTACAAAGACGAGCCTTTATTTAAACAAAGTAAAATTGTGACCTCAATATACAGTCAGAGTTTTGACGAAACATTGAATAAAGCGTTGGTCAATAAAATCAAGTTTGATGAAATTGAAGACAAACATATCAGCAAATTAAAAACCCCTGATTATACCACCCTAATGAAAGTTGCTATTGACTTTTCGGATGGATTAATAAAAGGGTCTCAAGACCTTTCTGAAGACTTAGACGATTACCTTTCTAATTGCGAAAAACCGGTGTTGGACTACCAATACCCTGAGGCTTTTGCAGAAGCATATACCGAATTTTACAATACACAAATCTTAAAACAAGTCCCTTAATATGAAATATCTTAACTCGGTTTTATTAAAATCCGTTAGTTCCATAGCGTTGATTTTTATGATTCAGGCATGTGAGAATGAGTTTTCTGAAATTGGTCCCGGAATTGTGGGAACCCCAAATTTTGAAATTCAAAACAAATCATACCCTATAACTACCTACACTAAAAGAATTACGCCGTTTCAATCTGATGGTTTATCAAGTAATTTGTTAGGTTATTATTTTGATCCTGTATTTGGAAGTTCTAAAGTTAATTTTGTAGGACAATTAACCCCTAATACTTTTACGCCAGATTTTGGAGAAACTAATAGGGTTTTAGACTCTGTGGTATTGACCGTTCCCTATGAAAGTACAGAGGTCGCAGGAGAAACGAATACTTATAAACTGGATTCCTTGTACGGAGGAAAGACCGAGAACGACACCATAAAACTATCGATCTATAAAAACGATTATTATTTAAGAACATTTGATCCCGCTGGTGATTTAGAGGATTCACAAAAGTACTTTTCGGACGGGAGTTTGACCCAAGAGGAAATAATTGGATCAGAACTTGAAGGACAATTGCTTTATGAAGGTAATTATTTACCGAGTGAAAAGCCAATTGGATTAAAAGAAATTAATGAAGAAACTGGTGCTCTTGAAGTTACATCTACTCTAGACCCAAGCTTAAGGATTCATTTGTATGGGGATTCTGTAGAAAACGCAAGTATTCCTGATGGATTTTGGGAAGATTTGATTCTTTCAAAAGAAGATGATGAAGCCCTTAGTAAAGCTAGTAGTTTCTACAACTATTTTAGAGGACTGTACTTTAAGGTAGAGCCTACAAACGCTGCAAATGGAACTCTAATACAATTAAACTTTGCGTCTACTAACGCCAATGTGAAACTCTATTATTCTTACGACAAGTCCACAACTACAGACGGAGAAACTACAACAACTACAGAGCATAAAGAGTATGAAATGCTGTTTTCTGGAACGCGATTAAATATCTTTGATACCGAATTTAATAGTTCCATTTTACAAGCCGTTAATGACACCTCAACAAATGCTGTAGGGGACGACTATCTTTACCTTAGAGGTGGCGAAGGTGCTATGGCAATTGTTGAATTGTTTTCAGAAGATGAAGATGGCAATACAGAAGAAGATCAGTTAAATGAATTTAGAACAGTTGATGACGGCGTCACAACAGCAAAACGCTTAATTAATGAAGCCTATCTCGAATTCTATGTAGAAACTACGCTCTCTAATTCCGATCTCCCGCAAAGAGTTTACTTGTATGATATCGAAAACAACATTCCGCTATCTGATTTTTTCATGGATCAAACGGTCAATCCGAATTCTTCGGACTCCAAATACTCTCATTTAGTACCATTAGCAACTAAAACAGATGCTGCTGGGGTAACGCATAAAACATATAAAATTCGAATTACAGAACATTTGAATAATATCATCATAAGAGATTCCACTAATGTAAAACTTGGTCTCGTAGTGTCTTCCAATGTAGGAGCTGCAAACACAAGAGACTTCAAAAACAACTCTGTTGTTGATGGTGTTCCTGTAGGAACTGTACTATCGCCAAAAAGTGTTATTCTTCATGGAAACAATACTCCAGATGCTACAAAAAAAGCCAAACTCAAAATCTATTACACCGAACCTAACAACTAAAATTAACGAACCTAACAACTAAAATTTATGTGTGGAATTGTAGGATATATTGGGCATCGTGACGCGTATCCCGTAATACTAAAAGGGTTACAACGCCTAGAATATAGAGGCTATGATAGTGCCGGAATTGCACTTTATGATGGTGCTGAAATTAAACTCTCCAAAACCAAAGGTAAAGTTGCCGATTTGGAGCAAAAAATATCCAAGCAAATCAACCCATTAGGACATTTAGGGATTGGACACACCCGATGGGCGACTCACGGCGTTCCTAACGATGTCAATTCACATCCTCATTTTTCTAATTCTGGTGATCTCATAATTATCCATAATGGTATAATTGAAAATTATGGTGCTCTAAAAGAAGAACTCATAAAAAGAGGTTACCAATTCTCTTCTGATACAGACACTGAAGTACTAGTAAACCTTATTGAAGATATTCAAAAAAACAGTGGTTTAAAGCTTGGTAAAGCCGTTCAAGTGGCCTTAAATCAAGTCGTTGGCGCATATGCCATTGCGGTATTTGACATTAAAAAACCAAACGAAATTGTAGTGGCTCGCCTCGGCAGTCCTTTGGCTATTGGTGTAGGGGATAATGAGTTTTTTATTGCTAGTGATGCCTCTCCATTTTTAGAATACACCAATAACGCTGTCTATTTAGAAGATGAAGAAATGGCAGTGATTCGGTTGCACAAACCGTTAAACATAAGAAACATTAAAGATGATACCCTCGTAAGTCCTTACGTTCAAGAACTCAAAATAAACCTTGAGCAAATTGAAAAGGGAGGATACGATCATTTTATGCTTAAAGAAATTTTTGAGCAACCTCATGCCATTAAAGACACCTACAGAGGGCGTTTATTAATCGACGAAGGCATCATAAAAATGGCTGGAGTTGAAGATCATATGGGTAAGTTTTTGAATGCCAACCGTATTATTATTATTGCCTGTGGTACCTCTTGGCATGCTGGATTAGTAGCGGAATATATTATTGAAGATTTGGTACGCATCCCGGTTGAAGTCGAATATGCCTCAGAATTTAGATACCGAAATCCCGTAATTAACATAAACGATATTGTCATTGCAATTTCTCAATCTGGAGAAACAGCCGATACGCTTGCAGCTATTAAGCTTGCTAAAGAAAAAGGCGCATTTGTATTTGGCGTTTGTAATGTTGTAGGATCATCAATTTCTAGAGAAACTCATGCAGGTGCATATACCCATGCTGGACCAGAAATTGGAGTCGCCTCTACAAAAGCATTTACAACACAAATTACGGTTCTAACGCTTATTGCGTTACGATTAGCCAAAGCCAAGGGCACCATGTCCAGCTCAGATTTTAGAAGACATCTTGTGGAACTGGAAACTATCCCTGAAAAAGTAGAAGCTGTTCTTAAATCTGATGCGCTCACAAAAGAAATTGCAGCAATATATAAAAACGCTAAAAACTTTTTATACTTAGGTAGAGGTTTTAATTTCCCTGTAGCTCTTGAAGGGGCATTAAAACTCAAAGAAATATCCTACATCCATGCTGAAGGCTACCCCGCTGCAGAAATGAAACATGGACCCATCGCACTTATTGACGAAAATATGCCCATAGCAGTTATTGCAACAAAGTATGGTCATTATGAAAAAGTAGTGAGTAACATCCAAGAAATAAAATCTAGGAAAGGAAAAATCATAGCAGTCGTCACAAAAGGGGATACACAAGTTAGAGCTATTGCAGACCATGTGATCGAGGTTCCTGAAACTTTAGAACTACTTTCACCGCTTCTAACCACCATACCACTTCAATTACTGTCGTACCACATCGCTGTAATGTTGGACAAAAATGTCGATCAACCGCGTAATCTTGCCAAATCGGTAACCGTGGAATAAATAGACCCATAATATCATAATGGCCTGTATTGCAAGTGTTTGCGTAAAATTTTAATGGATTATGTGATTTATAAATTTTACAATTAATAATATTTGTATCTGAATTTAAGAATTATTTAATTTTTAATGCTTAATTTTGATATAACTATAACCTTAAGATATTAAACAATTTAATTTATGAAAACAATTTTAAAGACTTTAGTCTTACTTTTCTGTGTTGCATCTTATGCACAAACAACAGTAAAGGGAACTGTCAATGATGCCAGTGGATTGCCTTTACCAGGAGCTAACATTATTGTTATTGGAACTTCAACAGGAGTTGTCACTGACTTTGATGGTAACTTTACGCTAATTGTTAATCAAGATCCTCCTTTTTCTATTCAAGTGAGTAGTGTTGGATTTGAAACTCTTTCACAAGACATTACAAAAAACAATGAAACCTTAGCAATCGTATTAAACGAAGGCAGTTTCCTTGATGAAGTCGTGGTTTCTGCCTCTCGAACCCCAGAACGTATTTTTGAATCTCCTGTTACTGTGGAGCGTTTTGGAATTAAAGACATTAAGACTTCTGCATCTGCCGATTTTTATGGTGGTTTAGAAAACTTAAAAGGCGTAGATGTAAACACCAACAGTTTAACATTTAAATCTGTAAACACCCGTGGATTTGCAACATTTGCAAACAACCGTTTTATGCAGCTTGTAGATGGCATGGACAATTCAACTCCAGCGCTTAATTTCCCTATCGGAAATTTAGTAGGAATGATTGAAACCGATGTTCAAAGTGTAGAATTACTACCTGGAGCATCCTCTGCACTTTATGGTGCCAATGCTTTTAATGGTATTTTGTTTATGACCAGTAAAAATCCTTTCGATCACGAAGGAATTAGTACAAGCTTAAAAAGAGGAATCACTTCTCAAGAATCTGCTGGTGACAATACATACACCGATTTTGGAATCCGAGTGGCACATAAATTTAGCAACAAATTTGCGGCCAAAGTTAACTTTGGATGGCTGAAAGGAACCGACTGGGCTGCAACTAGCGAAGTGGACAGTGATAGAATTGGTGGCACAAGAGCCACCAACTTAAATTACAATGGAATTAATGTCTATGGAGATGAAGTCTCTGCTAACATAAAAGATTTGAGTGGTGGGGTAGCAATTGTTCCAGATGTTTCCGTGAGTAGAACAGGCTACAACGAAAGATATTTGACGGATTATAATGCAGAAAGTGTCAAAGCAGACTGGGGACTCTATTACAGACCTTTTGAAAATGACTTTGAAATTTCATACGTTGGTAAAGTAGGTACTGGCTCAACGCTGTTTCAAGGAACAAACCGTTACAATATTGATGGATTTTTCCAACAACAACACAAACTAGAGGTTAAAAATGATAACTTCTATGTCAGAGGCTATGTCGTTGCAGATAACGCTGGAGATTCTTACGACATGGTGTATGCGGGTATTAATATCAACACAGCTTGGAAATCTAATGAAGATTGGTTTGGACAATATATTGGAACCTATGTAGAGCAAACTTTAGGAGGGGCTACAGATGCACAAGCGCATGCACAAGCACGACTTGTAGCTGAAGATGGCCGTTATGCTCCTGGTTCGCCAGAGTTTATAGCTGAATTTGAGAAAAGCATCAACAATTCAAACGTACCAAATGGCTCGAAATTTGAAGATGCATCTAAATACTACCATGCCGACGGAAATTATAATTTTGCGCATTTAACCGATGTGGTTGATATTCAAGTTGGGGGATCGGCTAGACAATACAGCTTAAATTCTTCAGGAACTATTTATACAGATTACGATGGAGCCATCAACTACTCAGAATTTGGGGTTTACACACAACTTCAAAAAGAACTTGAATTAAGCGCTGCTGCTAAATTGAAATTAACAGGATCGGTTCGTTATGACAAATCAGAATTTTTCGATGGCTTCTTTTCGCCTAGACTATCTGCTGGCCTAACTGTCAACAGAAACCACAACTTTAGAGTGTCTGCGCAAACAGGATTTAGAAATCCAACCACACAAGATTTATTTATTGGATTAGATTCTGGTAGAAATATCTTAGTAGGATCTGCGCCTTCTAATCTTGAAAGATACTCAAGAACTTTTGAAGGGAATGATGGGAATTCATACATTCAAACGGGAGCTGCTGCTTACAATAATTCATATACTGAAAGTTCGGTAGATGCATATCAAATAAGTGGAAATTCTGCTGATCTTGTCGTATCTAACCCAGATGTTATAAAACCTGAACAAGTGACTTCTATTGAGGTTGGGTATCGTGGAAAATTTGAAAACTTAATTATTGATTTTAGTGCATACCACAACACCTTTGAGGATTTTATTTCTCAAGAAATTGTAGAAGCCCCTTTATATGGCTCTGTACTTGATGGTACTGCAGAAGCAGCCATTGACAATAGTGATTTCCGACAATATAGCACTTACACCAACTCAAAGGCAGCTGTTAAGTCCTATGGTGCATCAATTGGATTGTCAACAAAAGTGTTTAGCAATTTCGATTTAAGTGGTAGTTATACCTATGCAAAATTAGATTTTGACAGAAATACTTATCCAGATTTCACAACTAACTTTAACACACCAGAGCACAAATTCAAGGCCTCTTTTGGAAATACAGCTTTATTTGAAAACTTTGGATTTAACGTCTCTTACCGATTTAGTGATGACTATTATTGGGAAGCTACATTTGGAAATGGAGTTGTTCCTGAATTTCATACGGTTGATGCACAAATCAACTATGCTGTACCGAGTATAAAGTCAACGTTTAAAGCAGGTGCTACCAATTTACTAGGAACTGAATACTTTACGGCATTTGGAACTGGAAACATTGGGTCGATTTATTTCCTATCATGGACTATTAACAACTAATAATTAAAATTATGAAACATATAAAATATATATTACTTAGTGCTGTAGTTCTTGGATTTACGGCATGTAATGACGTAGAAGACGTCCTTGAGGCCAATGGCGAAAGTGTCGAAACAACGACGCTACCAGAACTTAATGCAGGAAGTTTAGATTTGTCTAACTATGTCGCTATAGGGGCGTCATTATCCTCTGGATACACGGATGGTGCGTTGTTTATCGCAGCGCAAGAAAACTCTTTCCCTAACACCCTATCAAAGCAATTTGCTAAGATTGGTGGAGGCGCATTTACGCAGCCTTTAATGAAGGACAATACTGGAGGAATGATCATACCTATTCCTGGAGTAGATGATTTACCTTATCGATTAATTTTTAATGGTACGGGGCCACAACGATTGAATGATTTTTATGCAGATTTGGGAGCTCCAGCGCCAGTTGTAAATACCATTGCTGGTGAAAACCTAGGAGGTGTTTTTAACAATGTGGGCGTACCAGGATCTAAAAGTACACACATTGATTTTAATGGATATGCGGCTTTGAATCCTTATTTCGGACGTATGGCGACATCTGCTGATGTCTCTATGTTAGAATATGCAATTGCACAAAACCCAACATTTTTTACATTATCAGAAATTGGAGGAAATGATGTATTAGGATATGCAACATCTGGTGGGGATGGAAGTGATCCTATCACTCCAGCTGCAACTTTTGAGCTCGTGTTTAACGACATGGTCAATCAACTGACGGCTGTATGTCCAAATGGTGCTGTTTCTAACGTTCCTAATATCATGGATTTACCACATTTTACTGCTGTACCTCATAATCCTTTAGATCCAACAAATCCAGCTTTTGGTCCATTAATACCAACCTTAAACGGTATTTTTAGTCAATTAAATCAAGTTTATGCTTTTTTAGAAGTTCCAGAACGTTCGATAGATTTTTCTGAAACTGAAGCAAGTGCTGTAGTAATTAAGGACGAAACTTTAGCGGATTTATCTGCTCAAATTGCTGGTGTATTAAACGCTAGTCCAACATTTCCTGCATTTGTTGAATCCTTTGGTTTACCAGCAGCAGCAGCTCCGCTTGTGGCAAACTTATTTGGTCAATCTTATGGGCAAACAAGAGAAGCCAACGAGAATGATTTATTAACTCTACCGAGTTCATCAATAATTGGGACTGTTAATACAGATTCTGTTGCTTATTTAATGGGTCAAGGATTATCTCAAGAGTTAGCAGGTCAGTTTTCAGTTGAAGGAATTTCATTTCCTCTATCAGATAAATGGGTGTTATTGCCAAGTGAGCAACTAGAAATTACAGACGCTGTTGAAGCCTATAATCTTATAGTCGAAGCTGTTGCCGTTTCAAAAGGACTAGCTTTAATAGATTTAAATGGCATCTTAAGTCAAGTTTCAACTACAGGGATAGTGTTTGATGATTTCACATTTGATACTGGCCTAGTTACTGGAGGTGCTTTTAGTTTAGATGGAATTCATCTAACTGCTCGGGGTTATGCGCTTATGGCTAATAAAGTTTTAGAAGCAATAGATGCGACTTACGGTTCTAATTTTGTAGCCTCAGGTAATGTTGCTAAAGCAGGTGAATTTCCAACAAATTATTCGCCAATGTTACAGTAGATTTTACTGAATATAAAAATTATAAAAAACCCAGAGCTTTGCTCTGGGTTTTTTAATTAAAACTATTATCTTTGCATCGCGAAAACCATGTGTTTTCCACATCATTTTTATTTAGAAAAAATATAAACAATAAAGTAATGTCAAAAGTTACAGGTAAAGTTGCTCAAATTGTAGGTCCAGTGATCGATGTCGAATTCGCATCTGGAGCAGACCTTCCAAAAATTTACGATTCCTTAGAAATCAAAAGAACTGATGGATCTATTTTGGTTCTTGAAGTTCAATCTCATATTGGTGAAAATTCTGTGCGTACCATCGCTATGGATTCTTCGGATGGGTTGAGTCGTGGAACAGAAGTCAATGCCACGGGTGCACCAATTCAGGTACCTGTAGGTGATGATGTCTATGGCCGTTTGTTTAATGTCATTGGAGATGCTATTGACGGTTTGGGAGATTTACCTAAGGCTGGAAATGCTGGATTACCAATCCACAGACAAGCACCAAAATTTGAAGAGCTTTCGACCTCTACTGAAGTTTTATTTACAGGAATTAAAGTGATCGATTTAATTGAGCCTTATGCAAAAGGTGGTAAAATTGGATTATTTGGTGGTGCTGGAGTAGGTAAAACCGTTTTGATACAAGAATTAATTAATAATATTGCCAAAGGCCATGGAGGTCTTTCGGTATTTGCCGGCGTTGGAGAGCGTACACGAGAAGGTAATGATTTACTTCGTGAAATGTTAGAGTCTGGTATTATAAAATATGGTGATGACTTTATGCACTCCATGGAAGAAGGCGGATGGGATCTTCAAAAGGTTGATAAATCAATCATGAAAGAATCTAAAGCAACCTTTGTTTTTGGACAAATGAACGAACCACCAGGAGCACGTGCTCGTGTAGCCTTATCTGGATTGACAATTGCGGAATATTTTCGTGATGGTGCTGGAGATGGTCAAGGAAAAGATGTATTATTCTTTGTGGATAATATTTTCCGATTCACACAAGCAGGTTCTGAAGTATCTGCACTTCTAGGACGAATGCCTTCTGCAGTTGGATACCAACCAACATTAGCAACCGAAATGGGTGCCATGCAAGAACGTATTACCTCAACTAAAAAAGGGTCTATTACATCTGTACAAGCGGTTTACGTGCCTGCAGATGATTTAACAGATCCTGCACCAGCAACAACCTTTGCGCACTTAGATGCAACAACGGTATTGTCTCGTAAAATTGCTGAACTTGGAATTTACCCAGCGGTAGATCCATTAGATTCTACATCAAGAATTTTGACAGCCGATATTTTAGGAGATGAGCATTATGACTGTGCACAACGTGTTAAAGAACTTTTACAACGCTATAAAGAACTACAAGATATCATCGCGATTCTTGGAATGGAAGAACTTTCTGAAGAAGATAAATTAGCGGTTGGACGCGCACGCCGTGTACAACGTTTCTTATCACAACCGTTTCATGTCGCTGAGCAATTTACTGGCCTTAAAGGAGTGTTAGTTGATATTAAAGAAACGATCAAAGGCTTTAATATGATTATGGATGGTGAATTAGATCGCCTTCCAGAAGCAGCTTTTAACCTTAAAGGAACGATCGAAGAAGCCATTGAAGCAGGTGACAAAATGTTAGCTGAAGCCTAAAACGACAACCTATGTATTTAGAAATTGTAACTCCAGAAGCAACCATATTCAAAGGCGATGTAGCCAGTGTCTCTGTCCCTGGTGTAAATGGTGATTTTGAAATGCTAAATAATCACGCTGCTATAGTGTCCATCCTTAAAGAAGGGCATGTAAAAATCACAGGGAATATTACTCTCGATGATTCTAACAAAACACAATTTGAACAAAAAGGAAAAGCCTTTTGGTTTGCCATTGATTCAGGCGCTATTGAAATGAACGCTAATACAATCATTATACTAGCTGACTAATACGCTTAAGCCTATAAAACTTAAAAGCTCAAACATTTTGTTTGGGCTTTTTATTTCCCCGTAAACTTAGATTTACGTTTTTCTAAAAAAGCGGTAGTACCCTCTTCAAAATCCTCGGTTTCAAAACATTTTCCAAATTCAGAAATTTCAACGGCATAACCGTTTATGCCATCCGTATAATTTGCATTAATCGCTTTGATGGCGGCACGAATAGCTGAGGAAGAATTTGATTTTATTTGTTCTGCTAAAGCATAACAGCGAGGTAACAATTCCTCTAGTGAAACCACATGATTCACAAGGCCGTAATCGAGGGCTTTTTCCGCATCAATCATACTCGCCGTCATAATCAATTCCATAGCGCGCCCCTTGCCTATAAGTTGCGCCAAGCGTTGCGTGCCACCATAACCAGGAATCAAGCCTAGAGAGACTTCTGGCAAGCCCATACGCGCATTGGTACTAGCAAGTCTAAAATGAGCAGACATGGCTAATTCCAAACCACCACCAAGTGCAAAACCATTAATGGCTGCAATGACTGGCGTGGATAAATTTTCAACCACATCAAATAATAAATCTTGACCTTCTTTGGATAAGGCACGACCCTCGTGTTCTTCAAAATGGGCAAACTCACTAATATCAGCACCTGCTACAAAGGCTTTCTCACCACTACCCGTCAAGACAATGACTTGGGTTTCAAAATCGGCTTCTGCTGCTTTGAAAGCCGTATGGAGCTCAAGGATAGTCGCGGTGTTTAACGCATTTAACTTTGTCGGTCTGTTTATCGTGATGGTGGTAATACCGTTACTGAAATCAGTTAGAATAGTGTTATAATTCATCTGGATTATGTTTTGGAAAACGGACTGTAAATTGACTTCCCTCATTAATTTTAGAATAAAAATCAATACTACCGTTATAGGTTTGAATAATGTTTTTGACCATAGGTAAACCAAGTCCCATTCCGCTAGTTTTGGTGGTGAACTTCGGCTCAAAAATTTTATCTTCTATGGCTTTTGTAATGCCGCTACCATTGTCCTTAACTGCCACCACAACCTCATCGGCATCTAAAAAAAGTTGAATACTAATTTGAGGTACTCGATCATTCGGAATGGATTGGATCGCATTTTTAACTAAATTGGTAATAATTCTAATCAACTGTGAACGGTCAAAATTGGCCATAATCTTGGCGTTTTTTGAAATAAATTGGATATTGTTTTCTGGGAAAATTTCTAAAGCTAGCTCCACAACTTCAACAACATTTAAAAACTCTAGCTTTTGAGCGGGCATTTTAGCAAAATCAGAAAAGGCCGATGCTATAGAACTCATGGTATCGATTTGCTGGATTAGGGTTTTTGTATACTCGTCCAGTTTTTTATGAATATCCGGATCTTGTGGGTCAAATTTACGTTGAAAGTTTTGCACACTTAAGCGCATTGGCGTCAATGGATTTTTAATTTCATGAGCCACCTGTTTTGCCATTTCTCTCCAGGCTTGCTCACGCTCGCTAGTGGCTAGTTTTATGGCGCTATCCTCCAACTCGTCAATCATACTGTTATAGGATTCTACCAGAGCAGAAACTTCTAAACTCGCCCCAGCAAGTTCAATTTTTTGGTTGCGTTTTTCCAAACGAGTAGCCTTCATTTTATCGCGAATAGTTTGAAGTGACTTCGTAATGTATTTAGACACAAAGTAGGCGAACGCTATGGCTACTAGAATCATAATTAAATAGGCGTAACTCAATCGAATTAGAAACGCTTTAAGCTCCCCATAATTTAAAGAATCATCATCAAAATAAGGGACATTCAATACGCCCAAAGGTTTGGCGCTATTGTCGGTAAATATAATATAGGAGGACCGATAATCGCCTCCAAGACGTTTAATTTTTTCTACAAAACGCTTTGGCACACTTTGGTTGAGTTTGTTTAAAATTTCATTCGAAAGTGGTGGTTCAATTGCTGTATTATCGAAATTAGGTTTGGACATTTTAATCAAGTTTCCTTCTAAATCATAGAGGTTAAAACTTACATTATGAATATTCGCTATCTCGTATATTTTATCTTTAAAAATGAGTGGTAAATTCTCAGTTGTAACTTCCCAAGTTGTTTCTTTTAAAACATAGTTTATACTTGAAATAAGTTGAGATTCCTTTCGCTCCAATCGCAAACGGTGGTAATCTTGAGACTGCTCACTATATTGATAAATAGTCACTCCAGCAATGAGTATAGAGGCCAATACGACCAACATGATCATATAAATAAAAATACGCGTGCTTAAAGACAACTTACGCTTTGACATAAAAAAAGACTTTTGTTAAATATAGAAAAAAAAATGAGGACAGCACTTATTGATTACTCAGAACGTGTGCGTTTGTATAACTTAATTCCCAACATCAAAAGAATTGCTAATCCAATTAGCCCCAGCATCCCATAAGCCATATTAAGTGTGCTTTTGAGTAACACTAAAAACACAACAGCGAAAAGAATTAAAGTCGCACCTTCATTCCAGAGGCGCATAAAACTGGAGGTATAGTTGATGTGATCGTTTTGAAGCTCCCTAAAAATAAGGTGCGTTTTGATATGGTAGGCGATTAAAAGCACTACAAACGCTAATTTTGCATGCATCCAAGATTGTTCAAACCAGTAGGGGGCTAAAGCTAAAAGCCAGATTCCAAATAATATCGCAAGAATCGCCGACGGCCACGTGATGATATACCATAAGCGTTTGGCCATCAATTTTAATTGCGCCCCTAAAATTTCTCTGTCTGGAGAGGATTTTTGAGAGGCTTCAATATGATATATAAAAATGCGTGGGATATAAAACAATCCTGCAAACCATGTAATTACAAAAATCAAGTGAAGTGATTTGATATAGTTATAATACTCCATAATTATGGTTTTGAAATTAATTTTGTTGAAACTTCTCTATATAATATAAATGCCGTGACTAAGGTAGATAGTACATCTGATACAGGAAACGCCATCCATACGCCGAGTTCGCCATACCATAAAGGTAATATAAAAATAAGAGGAATAAAGAAAAATCCTTGTCGAGATAACGTTAGCAACAATGCCGGTACTGCTTTGCCTACAGCCTGAAAATAGGCCGACCCAATCAATTGAATCGCGATAATGGGGGTTGCTGCAAACACCCAACGCATCGCAGTAGGTGTTTTTTCGATCACCAAAGGATCTGTCGTAAACATGCGTGTGATCAGTTCTGGGAAGCCTATCAACATGACAAAAACAATAGAAGCCATCGCCATCGAATATATAATTGCAATTCGAATCGTATGTTTGACACGGTCATAATTTTGTGCGCCATAATTATACCCCGCAATGGGCACAAAGCCTTGGGTAATTCCAAAAATTGGAAATAGTGCAAACATTAGCATTCGAGATACAATGGCATAAGATGTCACCGAGGTTTCTCCTCCAAAATCAAATAAAATATTGTTCATTAACAGATAGGTAACACTTACAATAGCTTGGCGTGAAAGTGTCACTAATCCTAAATTACTAATTTCTGAAACAATCGATTTTTGTAATTTAAAATGTGGCCATGAAATTTTCATTTCAGAATTCTTAGAGCAAAAAAACCAAAAAATAAACGCAAAACAAAGGACATAAGATCCTGTAGTCGCCCAAGCAGCCCCCATCATACCCAAATCCAAAATGTTTATAAAAACAACATCCAAAAGTAAATTTGATACCGAGGGAATCATCAAGGCATACATTGCAAACTTGGGTTTACCCTCTGCACGAATTACCGTATTACCCATCATTGAGAGTGCCAGAAAAGGCACGCCATATAGCACAATCCTATAGTATGTTTTTGCAGGTTCAAAAATGGTCCCCTTACCGCCAAAAGTAGGGATAATTCCATCGATATAGTACAACCCAAAAAAGACAAGAATAACCGTTAATAAAATGGTCATTGTGATTTGATTTCCAAACGTTTTTAGAGCTTTTGGAGTTTCTTTAGCACCCAATGCTCTCGATATAATCGAAGACCCTCCTATTCCGATAGACATCCCTAGCGCAGCTATAAAAAATGAGACGGGTAGCACTACATTTATGGCCGCTATAGCCTGTGATCCAATCCAATGGCCCACAAAAATAGTGTCCACTAAAATATTAAGTGACATGACTAAAATCCCAATAGATGCAGGAACCGCCTGCCTGATTAATAGTTTCCCAATGGTTTCAGTGCCAAAATCTTGTGGTGTAGATGCAATCATTCAGTCGGGCGTTATTTCGAAGTCCATGCGGTTACCCATTTTGCAAGAAGCGATACCCAAGCCGGATCGTCGTTCAAACAGGGGATGGTTGTAAAGTCTTTTCCGCCAACTTCATGAAAAATTTCTTCGCCTTCCATCGCAATTTCTTCAAGAGTTTCTAAACAATCACTGACAAAAGCTGGTGTTGCAATGGCCATTGATTTTGTACCTTCTTTTCCTAAACGTTCAATCGTTCGATCGGTATACGGCTGTAACCAAGGATCAAATCCTAAACGGGATTGAAACGAGGTTGAGTACACGGCATCTTCAAGACCTAACTCTTCGCCAACCAAACGGGTGACTTCTAGACACTGGTGTTTGTAGCAATACGTATGGGCTTCGGACGGCGTAACACAACATGATTTGTCTATTTTACAATGTGATTTAGTAATGTCGCTTTTTCGAATATGACGTTCTGGAATACCGTGATATGAAAATAATAAATGTTCGTATGTTTTTCCTTTTAAAGATGCCTTTATCGTATTGGATAAAACTTTGATATACTCCGGATTATTGTAAAACGGAGGCAAGTCAGATAGGGTCAATTGTGGAAAATGTACATCTCTTAATTCCTTTGCAAGTACCAAGATTGTTTCGGTAGTAGCCATCGCATATTGGGGATATAAAGGTACAATTAATACCTCATCGACGCCTTGATCAACGAGCTTTTGAAGTCCATTTTTTATGGTCATACTGCCATAGCGCATGGCAAGAGCTGTGGGTATTTCAACCTCTTGTTTTAATTTATGCTCTAAGCGTTCTGACAAAACGATTAGAGGAGAGCCTTCTTCCCACCATATTTTTTTGTAGGCTTTAGCAGAAATTTTTGGTCGTGTATTTAGGATGATGCCTTTGACCAAAAGTGTTCGTGCCCATAAAGGTACATCGATCACGCGTTCGTCCATCAAAAATTCACCTAAATATTTTTTCACATCTTTGGGAGTAGGGCTATCTGGAGACCCTAGGTTTACTAATAAAACACCTTTCATATTGGTTAATTAAGAGATTGAATATATTTTTTGGGAGTGGTCCCGTATTGTTTTTTAAATGCTGAAATAAAATGACTGGCTGTACTATAGCCAACTTTTAGTCCAACTTCATTAACGTTATGTGCGCCTGATTCTAATAGTTTTCGAGCAACTTCCATTTTGTAATCAAATAAAAAGCCATAGACCGTGGTGCCATAAATTTGCTTAAACCCTTCTTTTAGTTTCTTTAAACTTAAATCAATTTCAACGGCTAAAGCCGTTAAGGTTGGCGGTTCGGATAAGCGGTTGATAATAATATCTTTGGCTTGTCTGATTTTTACCACATTGGAATCATCTACCAGAAAAGGGCATTGTTCTATGTTGGCTTCTTCGCCCCTATTAAAATATAAGCTTAGTAACTCATACGCTTTACCTTTAAAATATAAAGACTTGATCGTTGTGTTTAAATTGTAATTAATAAGTTGATTTAACACGATGGCCATTGAGGGCGTAATGTGACCATCTTTATAGTATTTTTTGTCTTGATTATCTTCACTCAAAAACGTGATATAGTCCGCTTCATGAGAAAATAATCCGTGAAATTTTTTAATGGAAATTAATAATGAGACCACCCAAGACGTAGGATCGACTTCCAAATAAATAGGTAAATCTCTTTGGGGGTTATAGAGCAATAACGAGTTTTCATCAGAAATATTAAGACTATAAGTACCGTTGTTAAACACAAACTTACATTGACCTTTCAAACAAAAATGAAATTGAATAAATGAGCTATCTATTTCCTTTTCAAGGAGTTGGACTTCTGAGGTTTCATTTTGATAGGTCATCACAATAAACCCTGGTTCAACTGCTGTTTCTAAAAAAGATCCTTGAGCGATATTTTTTGGACGGGGTCCTGCACTTTCTATATGGTCTTTATTTAGATTCATTATAAATAAAAATTTAGGTTTCTAATGTTTCGTATCTGCAAAAATACTAATTTTAACAAAAATAACTAAATAATACATGTAAACCTCTAAACGACATATAAAGTTCTTCTAGCGTTATTTTTTACAAATCAAAGCGGTTATTTTTGTCGTGAAATATTTCCAAATACCGTAATGGAGCAATTCAATAAATCAGAAAGTACCTATTTCTATGTCATTGGTCTCAGCTATAAAAAAGCAGATGCCAAGATGCGTGGAGAATTTAGTTTAGACCATAACGCTAAAACAAATTTGATGGTACAAGCCAAAGCTAGCGGCATTGAAAGTTTGGTGGCGACTTCTACCTGTAATCGAACAGAAATATACGGGTTTGCAAGACATCCTTTTGAGCTTATTAAATTGCTTTGCGATAATACTCAGGGGACTGTAGAAGATTTTCAAACGGTAGCTTATGTGTATAAAAATAGTGATGCTATTCAACACATGTTTAAAGTAGGTGCTGGATTGGATAGTCAAATTTTGGGGGATTTTGAAATTATTAGTCAGCTAAAACTAAGTGCTAAAATTTCTAAAAAACACCAATTACTAAATGCATACTTAGAACGTTTAATCAATTCTGTCATTCAAGCCAGCAAACGTATAAAAACTGAAACAGAATTATCTTCAGGGGCTACATCAGTATCTTTTGCTTCTGTACATTATATCAAGAAAACAGTAGATGCGATTTCGACAAAAAATATTTTACTTTTTGGCACTGGGAAAATTGGGCGTAACACTTGTGAGAATCTCATAAAACATACCAAAAACGAACACATTACCCTCATTAACCGCACACGAGATAAAGCGGATAAAATTGCTGGTAAATTTAAACTCCTCGTTAAAGATTACAGTCAATTACAAGAAGAAATTGGTAATGCCGACATTTTAATCGTTGCTACAGGAGCACAAAACCCAACGATCGATAAACACCTTATTCAAAATAAAAAACCATTACTGATTCTCGATTTATCTATTCCAAAAAATGTAGATGAGAACGTAAAGGAATTGCCACAAGTCACCTTAGTGCATTTGGATCATTTATCTCAAATGACCGATGAAACTTTAGAAAACAGAAAACAATTTATCCCTGTTGCCGAAAGTATCATTACAGAAATAAAAGCAGAGTTTGAAGCATGGATCGACAATCGAAAATTTGCACCGACCATCAAAGCATTAAAAGAGAAGTTACAAGTTTTTGCGACTTCTGAAGTTGATACGCAGCGAAAAAAAATAAACGAGTTTAATGAAGTTCAAGCGGAATTAATCAGTGCCAACTTAGTTCAAAAAATAACCAACCATTTTGCACACCATTTGAAAGACGACACAATTTCTAGAAATGAAAGTCTCGAACTCATAAAAAAGGTGTTTCAATTAGATTCTAAAAAACATGTCTAAAATTATTCGAATTGGTACCCGTGATAGCGCCCTTGCGCTTTGGCAGGCAAAAACCGTGCAATCTCAACTCCAACATTTAGGACATGAAACCGTGTTGATCCCTGTAAAATCTACAGGAGATTTGATCCTAAACAAACCCATTTACGAGCTCGGAATAACTGGTGTGTTTACCCGTACCTTAGATATCGCCCTGCTCAACGAAGAAATTGATATTGCTGTACACTCCCTAAAAGACGTACCTACAGTGCTGCCAGATGGCATAATCCAGGCCGCTGTCTTGAAGCGCGGTAACATTAGAGATACTCTGGTATTTAAAACCAATGAAGAGTTCTTGGCTCAGAAAGACGCCGTAATTGCAACCGGAAGTTTACGACGAAAAGCGCAATGGCTCAACCGCTATCCTACACATAGTATTGTGGGCTTAAGAGGAAACGTAAATACAAGACTCCAAAAATTAGAAAACAACGATTGGAATGGCGCCATTTTTGCGGCTGCCGGCTTAGGACGACTGGAGCTAACCCCCGAAGATTCTGTAAATCTGGAATGGATGGTCCCTGCACCAGCACAAGGCGCTGTGATGATTGCAAGCCTGAAAACAAACACAGAAGCTATTGAAGCCTGTGCACCACTTAATCATGAAGAAACAGAAATATCAACAAAAATTGAACGCGAATTTCTTAATAAATTAGAAGGCGGTTGTAGTGCCCCTATTGGAGCACTGGCCTACATAAAAGATGAAGAAATTCATTTCCATGGTATCGTTTTGAGTTCCGATGGGACTAAAAAAATTGAAGCCAAACGAACTGCAAAATTAGGAGAGCATTATACGCTTGTCGACGACTGTGTCGAGTTTATTCTAAGTCGAGGTGGAAAAACGCTGATAGGCACCACAACAAAGGAAGAAATTCCTACAACGATATTTTCGTCAAAACTACTAAGCCCAGGGCAAAAAGATTTATTTAACAACACGCTTAAGGTAGAAAGTTCAGATTTTATAAAAACGTCGGCAAATAGAATCAAACCCGTGCATTTAAAAGCAGCTCATAAAAATGTTGTCATTACAAGTAAAAATGGCGTTGATGCCATCTTAAATAATTGTGCAGTTGAAGATCTAAATTTTGAAACCATCTACTGTGTTGGAAGACGTACCAAACGCCTTATAGAACAAAAAATTGGCCCTGTCAAACATTCAGAAAAAAACGCCAAAGCATTAGCGAATTATCTGGTGGATTATATTGAAGGTTCCGAAGTTACCTACTTTTGTAGTGATATTCGGATGGATGATTTACCCTCTATTTTAGAAAAAAGCAATATTAATGTGCAAGAAATTGAAGCCTATAGCACCAAACTTGAAGCGCCTAAATTGGCAGATTCTATAGAAGGTGTTATGTTTTATAGTCCCTCTACAATTCAAAGTTTTTTACAAAAAAATACCCCTAATTGTATTGCATATTGCATTGGTGAAAGCACTGCAAAAGAAGCAAAAAAACATTTCAAAGACGTGAGAGTGGCCAAAATTCCAACTGTGGAAAGTGTCATCGAACTCGTTAATCAAAATTATATTTAAACGTTATGATCAAAAACGATTTATTTTTAAAAGCACTTAGAGGAGAAACTGTTGAACGTCCACCTGTTTGGATGATGCGCCAAGCGGGGCGTTATTTACCAGAATTTATAGCCATTCGAGAAAAATATGATTTTTTTACACGATGTCGTACTCCCGAGCTTGCCAGTGAAATAACCGTTCAACCCATCAGACGTTATGGAATGGATGCCGCTATTTTGTTTTGCGACATTTTGGTGATTCCACAAGCTATGAATATTGAGGTACAAATGAAGCCTAATTTTGGTCCGTATTTACCAAATCCTGTGCGTACCCAAAAAGACGTTGACAATGTTATTGTCCCAGATGTGACGGTAGAATTGGACTATGTCTATCAAGCCATTAAGGCCACAAAAGAATTATTAAATGACGATATTCCGTTGATTGGTTTTGCAGGCTCACCATGGACGATTTTATGCTATTGTGTACAAGGCCAAGGCAGTAAAAACTTTGATAAAGCCAAAGAATTTTGTTTTACCAACCCAATGGCTGCGCATCAATTGTTACAAAAAATTACAGATACGACGATTGCTTATCTTAAGGAAAAAGTCAAAGCGGGTGTCAATGCCGTTCAACTATTTGATTCGTGGGGCGGCATGCTTTCACCTACGGATTATCAAGAATTTTCATGGCAGTATATCAATCAAATTATAGAAGCTTTAAAAGATGGTGCTCCTGTCATTGCTTTTGGTAAAGGCTGTTGGTTTGCTTTGGGTGAGATGGCAAAATCAAACGCTTCAGCCTTGGGAATTGACTGGACCTGTTCGGCTCGAAACGCACGGTATTTAACTGGAGGAAACATAACACTTCAAGGAAATTTTGACCCGTCGCGTTTACTATCCCCACCTGCCGAAATTAAAAAGATGGTCCACCAAATGATTAATGAATTTGGGAAAGACAAATACATTGTGAATTTGGGACATGGAATTTTACCTAACATTCCTATTGATCATGCGAAAGCATTTATTGACGCTGTTAAAGAATATAAAAGCTAAAATGTGATTGCGAAATTCGACACATATTATATAGAAGCCATTCAAGAAAAAGATGCTTGGAATCTATGTAATTTTATGGTAGCGAATGAAGACCGCTTTAAACGCTATCTTCCTAAAACCATAGCGCATACTTCGACCCCGGACCTATCAAAACAATTTTGTGAAAAGAAAGTAAAACAATTTAAGCGGGAAGAAGAGTTTCTATTTACACTAAAAGAAAACCAAACAAACACCTTTGCTGGCTTGGTCTATCTAAAGGCTTTAGATTGGATTAAAAAACAAGGTGAGTTTGCCTATTGTATTGGCTATCCATTTGAAGGAAAAGGAATCACAACAAACGCAATTAAAATTTTGTCTAAGTATGCCTTCGAAAACATAGGATTGGAAACATTGCAAATTATCGTTCACTCGACGAATGTGTCAAGTACAAAAATTGCTCAAAATTGTAATTTCAGTTGGGTAAAAACTCTTAAAAAGGAGTTCACGCCTATAGGAGAAGAGCCATTAGACATGGAATTATACGAATTATATCCTCAAATAAATCCCTTAAAATGAAAGATAAATTCTTTAAATACATCGAAAAATTACAAGACAGCATCACTTCAAAACTTGAATTGATTGATGGGGCTGCAACGTTCCAAGAAGATATTTGGAAACGCCCAGAAGGCGGTGGCGGCCGAACACGTGTAATCGAAAATGGCGCCGTTTTTGAAAAAGGTGGTGTTAATATTTCCGGCGTTCACGGTAAATTACCAGCCTCTATGCAAGCCTATTTTAAGGTTGGCGATGTTGATTTTTTTGCCTGTGGACTGAGTTTGGTCTTGCATCCAAAAAATCCGATGGCTCCCACAGTGCATGCCAATTGGCGGTATTTTGAAATGTATAACGAACAAGGTGATGTCATCGATCAGTGGTTTGGTGGCGGGCAAGATTTGACGCCTTATTATCTGTTTGAAGACGATGCCATCCATTTTCATCAAACCTGTAAAAATGCTTGTGACAAGCACAATCCCGATTTCTATCCCGCCTACAAAAAACGTTGTGACGACTATTTTCACAATAGCCATCGCAACGAAGCACGAGGCATTGGCGGTCTGTTTTTTGATTATTGCAAGGCTACAGAAAACATGAGTATGGAACAGTGGTATGCGTTTGTGAGCGAAGTAGGCGATAGCTTTTTGGAAGCCTATGTTCCTATTTTAGAAAAAAGAATCCATTTGCCATATACCTCTGAAGAACGCAACTGGCAAGAAATTAGAAGAGGACGTTATGTAGAGTTTAATTTAGTGCATGATAAAGGCACTCTTTTTGGACTCAAAACAAATGGAAGAATTGAAAGTATTTTGATGAGTTTACCCCCCCATGTACAGTGGGTGTACGACCATCATCCAGAGCCAAACAGTAGAGAAGAACAATTAATACGGGTGTTAAAAACCCCAGTTGAATGGGTTTCTTAGGTTTAAAACTTAAAGCAATACGTTAAAAGTTATGGTAGATTATAAAAATTACAAAGTATGGCAAAAGTCTCATGATCTTGTGATTGATATTTATCAGAAAACTTCAGCTTTTCCAAAGTCTGAGCAATTCAATCTTGTTTCACAAATTAACCGCGCAAGCTTATCTGTCCCAACCAACATTGTTGAAGGTTGTGGCAGAGAAACTCAAAAGGAATTTATCTCTACAAAAGATTCTAAAGCACTTTTGAAAAAAATAGATGAGATTAAAAAAATGTTATTTTCATTAATCAAAACCATTAAAAAATCACTTTAAGCCATTAGCTTGAAGCTTAAAACTAATATTATGTATCCAATTAAAAGAAATAGACGCTTACGGACCAATGCTTCCATCCGTAGTTTAGTAAGAGAAACGATCATTACACCAAGTGATTTTTTAGTGCCTTTATTTGTGGTAGAAGGCAAAGGAATCAAGTCTGAAATCCCCTCTATGCCCAACTATTTTAGATTTAGTTTGGATACCCTAGAAGCTGAAATAAAACTCCTTTGGAGCTTAGGGTTAAAGTCTGTATTGGTGTTTGTGAAAGTGGCGGACGCGCTTAAAGACAACAAAGGTACGGAGGCCTTAAATTCTAATGGCTTGATGCAACGCGCCGTAAAAACCATTAAAAATGTATGTCCAGAACTATTGGTCATGACCGATGTTGCGTTGGATCCCTACTCCATATATGGTCATGATGGAATTGTGGCTAATGGAATTATCCAAAATGATGATACCGTTGAAATCTTGACTGGAATGAGTTTATCTCATATCGAAGCGGGTGCCAATTTTGTAGCCCCAAGTGATATGATGGATGGTCGAATTTCAAGTATTCGTGAAGCCTTTGAGGATGATGGCTATGTTGATGCTGGAATTATGAGTTATAGCGCCAAATATGCCTCTTCATTTTATGGCCCTTTTAGAGATGCTTTGGACTCTGCTCCCGTAGATTCTAAGAACATTCCTAAAGATAAAAAAACCTATCAAATGGACTATGCTAATCGTTTTGAAGCGATGAGAGAAACCGAAATGGATATCGATGAAGGCGCAGATATTGTAATGGTCAAGCCTGGGTTGGCATATTTAGACATTCTTAGAGAAATTAAAAACGAATTTGATGTGCCTGTAGCGGCCTATCAAGTGAGTGGTGAATATGCTATGATTAAGGCCGCAAGCGAAAAAGGATGGCTCGATCATGACCAAGCAATACTAGAAACGACAATGGCATTCAAACGTGCTGGAGCCGATATTATTGCCAGTTATTTTGCCAAAGACATTGTAAAACTAATAGGGTAGTACACCCTTGTATTTACTAAAAATTAGTTAATTATTGTTTATAGTTTCGGGCGTTTTGTTAAGTTTGCAACACCCAAAACTATTTATGTATGAAAAAAGTAACCCTAATTTTGGCCTGTGCTTTACTGGTGTTTTCCTGTGTAAAAACAGACTTAGTTAACGATCGTGTTGATCCTAAACTTTTCATTTCAAATCCTTTATTATCCTTAGAAAATGGTAAAACCCATCAATTTGAAGTTGTCTATCTTAACTATGTAGGAAAAGAAATTGAAAACCCCAACGTTAGTTGGAGTAGTAATAATGAAGCCGTTTTAACCATTACTGAAGATGGACTTGCAACAGGTGTAGATTTCGGGTCAGCATCTGTAACAGTAAACCTCATTACTGACGAAGAAAGACTGACAATTACCAACGATGACCTTTTGGAAGTGTCAACATTTACAGCACTTGAGTCAGGAGGATTTGAAGGCACCATTGTCACTACAAGTTCCTACCAATTGGAAGGGAGTTACGTTTTGGAGGTACAAGATAATGATGTCCTTAGACTTTCTTTAGGAGATGACTATAAAGCCGATACCAGCCTGCCT